>SDBT01001261.1_pt1 | contig 43974 bp, 69 predicted proteins | sample 2277101 | NCBI WGS metagenome assembly SDBT01 (sample SAMN10404973, study PRJNA504765) | marine sediment metagenome | isolation source: marine sediment core GS10_PC15, 103 cmbsf | place: Arctic Ocean: Southern Knipovich Ridge | collected 2010
AAAGAAGAGTCGAAAATTTTAATTGTATGTTGGAATGGACGAAGAGACTTCACTCCGTACCATTCGTAAACTTTATTTTCTTCATTTTCTCTATATTCAACTGTCACATTAATATTGCCACAGTCAACCTCTGATCTAATGTCAGGAGAAAGAGAACGCAGATCACCGACCCCACCAATTCCACCGAGTATTCTAAAATACCCTGACTTACCCGCTCCGTTTAATCCGTAAAATGTGGTCAGGCTTGGGCTAAAATTAACGACTTGATTTTTGCATAAAGCGTTGATTCCTTTTTTGTGTTCTATGCTTTTTATCGTAATTTTAGAAGACTTGTTGGATGTAGGGGGAGGGGTGTCTACAACCCCATTCTCTGAGTTTTCTTCGCTCTCCTTGGCTAACCCAAGATAAGATAAAATATCGTTGAAAATAGCCGTCTTTTTAGATTCATCGATATTTTCAGGAGATGCGATAACAAGCGAGATTATTTTTTTAAGATAGGGTGGGGTGGCTTTAGCTTCGAGAAGCTCGTTCAAATAATCTCTAGCGTGCGTTTTTTTCATTTTAGTTTCCATTTTAATTTCCTTTTTATTAATTTGATATTTATATTTATTCGATGACGAATGAGGAGAAGAGCAATATATATTCTTTCGCAAGATATATTAAAAACTTAACAATCTCTCCAGAATCATATTTACGCTGGATATCTTCTTCTGCTATTTTAACATCAATCGTAGTCTCATCGTCGCTGAGTTTTATCTTGTCATAAGTGATGGGTACTCCATAATAATCGTCTTGAGTCGTAAAGTGTTTTATAATCTCCCTAAGATTACCTTTTATTTTTTCTTTCTTACCTCCCATATTCAACTTTATAGTATAAACTTTTTCTAAATCAATTTTTTCCATTGCTTGTTCCTTTTCGTTGATGTTGCTGGGAAGCCTCCCCATTTATTAGATTGCCCTCTAGAATCTTTTACCTCTTTCTCAATACCCATTATTTCCAGCATCTCCAGTCGTGCGGCTTCCTCCCAAAGTTCGGTAATGTCTTCGTTTATTCTCTCAATTGATCTGTGCATTAATTTTTCTTCCATTTTTTGCTGGTGATTTTGCCCCACGTCCAGCGACCGCACCACACTATGGCACCTACTGGACACAGTATCATCACGAGCAGCCACTTAAGCCCATAAAACAGCCCTATAACGCTTCCAATGAAGCACGTAACCAGCAATCCAAACAGCAATGCAAGGAGTGGAAGGGCGCAGTTAATTATAAGTATCGCTAGCAAAACCGCCAATAAAATCTCGATAGTGTGGATAAGCGGATGATGTCCGGCTAATAGATTATTAAAAAAGTTTGTCATTGGGTTTTCCTTTTTGATTGGTTTTAAAATTTATCGGATTTCTCTATCTAGTTTAGCCTGATTGTCCTTTATCATTCAGCAGAGTGTTAAAACCATAGCTCGCGCCCCAAACAAAGCACTCGACCGACTTATTAGATAAATAATGACACGAGATGGCTTGGGCAGCGGATAAATTTATTAATAAAACATATCGATTCCACTTTCTCGGATAATAATCTGTCCAGCCCGATCGTTGTTGGTTGTTTTGATGACCTCCAAAAATACACACAGTTAAAGAGTGAGTGACAAAGGAACAACTAAATTTTAAGATGGGATTGGCAGCTTGGGAAATAGTTTGTTTTTTAGTCCAGACGCTAGCCGGAGGCAAGACCAAAGCGTGCGCGATTGGTGTCATAAAAAATAATAGCGAAAGATAAGGTATAAGTTTCATTTTATATACTCTCCATTTTCGTCGGTAATTTCAGGGTTTTCTAGGTCTTTTATTAAGTCTTCTAATCCGGCATATTCTACCCCGTCTGAAAAATAGTCTTGACCTTTATACCAAATCGATTTGCAACCTATTAACCCTTTAAAACATTTATAGTGTATTGTGCTATAACAGCGACTACTATCATTGCTCAGAGGGTATCCGTCGCCCTGCTCCTGCGCCCCAAAATAGCGACCATAGTCTTTTTTAACTCTAGCTATGGTTTCTGCTCTTTTAGGTTTCATCAGCTCCTTTGATAAATTAAGTGGTTCGTTAATACCCTCTTCGTAACCTTTATCGAACGCATCTTCTATTTTACCAATACCTACCTCACTACGCTCTACTTTATTTGCGCGTAAACTATCAATCACGTTGTCTAGTTCCCTAGTGTAGTTACTTGTCAATTTCATCTTTTCCATGCTGTTCTCCTTTTTCTTGATGTTGCGGGGAAGCCTCCCCATTTATTGGATTTACCGCGAGAGTCTTTTACCTCTTTCTCAAGTCCCGTCGCTTTAAGCCGTGGCTGCCACCTTTCCCTCAGCCACTTTTCCCTAAGTTCTGGCGGTACGGATAAAGGTACTTGCGCTGTCATGCACAAAATTTCAGAGCCTAGCCATTCTCGGGGAATTTGCACTGTAACCATCTTTGTTTCTTCATCGAGTGATTGTGAGTTTTCCATTATATGCTCCACCCCTCTTGACATATGCCGTGGATATAAGAAGAGTTGGTTTCGTTCATCGGTCTGTCTAGTAAATTTACTTTTCCAAGAGCCGTTTGCCATTCCCTCCCCGCTTCCTTATATTTTTCGTGCGCCTTGCGAAGGTCATCAGTCATTTTTTCTATCTTGCTCATTGTTTTTTAATCCTATGCGATAAACTCCTGTTTTGATCAAGCCCCTCGTCAAAACCTTGGTCGTAACCTCTCTCAAGCGCGGCCTCCTGCACAACTTCAAGCAACGCTTGAAGAGCGTCAATCCTGTCCTGATTATTTAATGTCATGTTGACTATATCTAATTTATGTTTAGTGCTTAATCCCGTCAGGTCAATAGTAAGTCCGCATGTTGGTTTTTCATTTTTTGTGTCAGTCATGTTTTCGCCCCTCCATAAAATTAAATCCAAAAACAGACATGAGCTCTCTAATTTCTTGAATAATTCTTTTTTTATGATCTGAGTGGAGGTGGTGGAGAAAGGGGCTTGAATTTATAACATCAACGCAACCATCATAGTAAGCCTCCTTATAGTCATCAGAATTGGTTTTATGGTCGCAGTCCCGACATAAAGGGATTTCATAGGTTTGCTCTTTAGAGCTTTCACTACGCTTTCTTAGCATGGGTTGCCGCGTATAAGGTGGATTGAGACAGATAACGCACCTGTCGGGAGGACTCTCATCATTAAAGTTAGATATCTTTTCTAAGGCTTCTTTATAAAACATTTTTCCTCCTCTAATATTTCATCTTCGATCATTTTAATTAATTCTTTACCTGATGTAATTCGTTCTTTAGGAACTGGCAATGGATGAAAAAACTTTCTTTCTGCTGCTACGTGATCTCGGAAAATCTTAAGAGACTTCTTATAGTCTTTTGCTTTAAAAGCCATGTGTGCTGTATTTATAAGTTCATAAACTGGATAATACGCAGGATGGTGTTCGCGCATGTGTTCTCCCAATTTCGCATCGTCCCATTTCTTAATGTTTGCAGGAATTCTTTTAACCATCTCTATATAAATTTTTTCAATGCAGAATTGTAAAAACCTCATTATGACTTAACCTTATTTTTAAGAACATTTAAAATGCCGTGAAGCTGCCGTTTTACTTCGGGTTTAAGCTCATAATAATCACGCAAAAACGTATCGTCCTCGTCCGTTAATTCTAAAGCTGACGACATAAGATAATCCATAGTAACGTCCAAGGCTTCTGACAGGTTAGAAAGAAGGCAACCGGAGGGGTTAGCGTTTGGGTTATGTTCTAGTTCCCATATATAGCTTTTGCTCGACCCAACTAAACTGGCAAGACGTTCTAAAGATAGCCCTTTTTTCTTGCGTAAAACCCGTATTTTATCAGCTAACATTATTCTTCTTTGTTCAAAATCAATCATAATAATTCTTGTCTCCGGTATCTGTCGTTCTGATTTTTCTAGCCAAAGCTTTCTTTTTCTTAATATCAACCAAGAGGGAAAAAATGCCTTCAAAAAAAAACCAGCCAAGAGCCATGATTGTTACCAAAGTAGCAACTCCCAGTGCTATATAGAACGCGAGATTAAGCATTATTTTCTCCATTTCAGAAAATATAAATTTAGTTATAAAATTCTCGTTAATTATATTACTTGTTTTGCTAATGTCAATAGTTATTAAATTTATTATAAAAATAGTTTAATTAGATTTACATCCGCCATTTTAGTATAATAATCTCTCTAATTTACCACTTCACCTGTGGATAACTCTGTGGATAACCTGTTAATAACCTGTGGATAACTCTAGGATAAGAATTTCATTTTCTGAAAAACCACCTATTTTATCGAAATTTGTTATAAATTTATCGAAATTTGTTATAAATTTATCGAAATCTGTTATATCAGCTCCGAGTTACACCCCCTCTCAGCTAACTCATAGCGTTTCCGTAAACAAGGTATTAAACAAGATAGTAAAAATTAATTACGCGCGCTCTTTATACTCGAAAAAAAAGTCTAAAATCTCTAACATTTACCACCCCCTAATCCAAACCGACCTCATGCTTAGGAAATTCAGCCTGACCCCATTTAAAACGTCGTCACTGCAAATTAAACCCTTCCCTAGGTCATCGTACCAAGTAGATCGTTAAAGCTCTAAAATAACGATTACATAGCCACTCTTGATAAATTACCTCTATTGGCTACTTACTTGAGTATTGTTGATAAATTTTAGTCAAACGGTTACAGTTACCTAGTCAACACTATTTTTATCGTTTTTCCTCGATGAGCGCATAGCTGTTGACCATGAAAAGGCCGAGGTTTTTGATTTCCCTCGGTCTTTTTTTTGACATGAAAAATTTAAACCTAATTTATTAAAATTATATTGACAATAGAAAAAAAACTGATATAACTATCTCCTTTGAACAAAATAAAAGAGATAAAAAGTAATGAAAATAGATACTCTTTCAAAAATGGCGACGCCACCATTTTTGCTCGGTAAGCTCAGACTCTCCAGAAATATATCACTGTGGGAGATGGGATATTTATTGAACACTAACTCGGATGCGGCTCAAGGGTTAGAAAACCGCTTATTTAAAGCGTCTTCTAACTCTGAACTTTTTTCTAAATTCTCGCCCATATTTAAAAATATTTTTTTACTTGACCAAGATTTTTTAGATATGACCGTCGAGGATGTGGAGAAGAACATCCTCACGTACGAAAATAATAAAAAATATTGGACATGTGGATCAGCTGATGAATATCTAGCGTCTAAGATGAAAGAAAAAAACATCGGAATAAACGAATTGATGGATCAAGGGTTCACTAGACCCACAGCTATTTCTATTATCAACCGAACTAGACCACCTAAGAGAACAACTATAATGAATCTAACGAGCTTGCTGGAATTGCCCCGTTTTTCATTAATTAACAAAGTCATCAACGAAAAACTAAACTTAAATTATTTTAAATAAGAGAGAGAAAAATGAAAGAAAATACAATTGCTTTAGCTAGCAAAGAAAATTTGTCACAAGGAATAAAAGCCGCGGCAACCCAACTTAGAGTAATTCTAGGCAATGACGATAAGATAAGAGAGCTACAGCGCAACTTATATCAGCTTGTAATGAACCCTACGATAGAAGAATGCACACGCGAATCGGTGGTTAAATGCGGCTTAGAGGCCATTGATTTAGATTTATCACTCTCAGAAACTAGACGGCTAACTTATGTTATACCATATCGAGATAACAAGAAAAACATTACTGAAGCTCAATTAAGGATTTCTTACTTGGGATGGCAAACATTACTCGAAAGAGCCGATAAAGTCGTTGAAACAGTTCCTATATACACAGGTGATGTCTGCGATCTTAATAATTTAACTAACGTGTATAGCTATATAAAATCATCTACTCCGATTCAAGATGGTGTTCCAAAATGGGTAATGGATAATTTACAAAAGATAATCGTAAAAATAACTGATAAAGAAACCGGCAAGCTGATAAAAATGCAGGAAGTGTCTCGTTCAAAATTAGATCAATTAAAATCTTATTCAAAGACTGATAAGTTCTGGTCTAAATGGCCTCTTGAAATGTTTAACAAAACAGCAATGACTTATGTTATGCGTAAAATGCCAATGCCAGAGAAAATATCAAAAGCTCTTGCTATTGATATGGGCGTCACGCATGAGGCAGAAGAGGATAAAGAAGAACCAACAGAGCCTATGTTGGCATCAACAGAGCCTACCGTGACAATGCCAATGCCAATAAAAACCCCAGTGGTTGAGCCGATCTCTCGAAAAGTTGGCACGCAAAGTCACACCAATGCCAATGCCAATGCCAATGCCAATGCCAATAAAATTATAGAGCCGCCACCGCTTTCAGCCACCCCCTTTGATGATTTTCCTCCGATGGAAAAAGAAGCTTAATAATTACTATTTTAAAATAAATAATAAGGAACTAAAATGAAAGAAAATTATTCATATAATGAGGAAACCGTAGACGAAATGAATCGACTCGCGAGGATGGGAGAGGAGATTGAAAAGGATTTCCCGAAAGATATAAAAGACAGAACCGTTAAGTTGATCCGAGAGGAGAAAACTGATTGCGGCACGATGGGGACTTTTTTAAATGCGAAAGAAGAAACAATTGAGGGGTGGGTGAATGAGGGAAAAAAAGCTAAAAAATAGAACTATTCCTATCGGGATTCCTCTTTCTTTAAAGGGGGACTGGAAAGACAAAGCCGAACTTATATGCGCTCCTATTTATTTTCATCCCACCCCGTTTGAAACATTAGGATCGGTTCAGGTGTGGATCAGGTTTGCTATTTTACAATACAGTGAAAAATGCATGTCAAAACAACCTAAATTAAAAATAACAGTGTCTCCGTCGGCACCTATTTTTAAAATATTAGCGCATGTGTTGCTAAATTGGGGGGGAACCGTCCCCATCTGGACCGTAGTAAAAAACAGCTTTCCTGATCACGAGATAACTTTAGAACAGCCAGACGACATGGACAGACCAGATACCGAACTCGGAAAAATAAAAATATCAATTAATGGGTGCGAGTGTCTAACAGTTAAGGAGAGGGGTTAAAATGAAACTAGACTATGTACTCATGGTGAAAATTTTGAAATGTATTTATCATTGGGAGAGCGATGCTCTCAGCTTTCCAACTTGCATTGAAGTCGAGGGTAAGTTGAATTGGAGAAAAGACACCAAAAACTATATGTGTGGATCAGCTCATATATGGTACTTATCCGATTTAAAATTGATCTATCTGCAACCCGACGGAGAGGGTATACGTGTCACATTTAAAGGGGCTGAATTCTTGAAAGCTTTGGCGGATCACTACGGGCAAGAGGTATCCACAGATGACATCCTAGAGGTTATGGGACGACTAAATAAGAGAGAGAGTGCTAGCTAGGGGGGGGCTAGTAAGGTTTTTAATAAATAGGAGACGAAGAAAATGTGGACTGATAAAGATGGAAGGAGCCGGTTTCACGATGGAGAAGGGATGGAGGCTCAACTTACGTTTCAACAGAAAATAGAACATATGAGTTCATCCGAGGCTAACGAGCAGCTCAGAAAAGAGGAAGAGGACGATAAAGAAGATAGAAAGCTGTATGTAGCCGCAGCTATAAATGATTATCACGTAATAAACAAAGCGATGACTCTTTTAAGTACCGACTGCGGAAAAAATTTAGCTTACGACAAGCTAAAAGAAGCAGAACAAATAATTGTTGATTCTAATGCTAGAAGGTTTTTAGAAACGATTTTGGAAGATCGGAAAACTGTAACTAAAGATAAAAATCAGAAAGAACCCACTGAAATATATATGAATCATAGGGAGGTGACAATGACGGAGGACAAACAAAATGACTGATTTATTAAAAATACCTCGTGAATTGAAAACGAAGCTCCTAGATATTTTAGTCGAGATGGCTCAAATTGATGGGTATTTAGAGTTCTGGTTAGACCCAGCGACCGATCAGATGAAATTCAGAGAAAAGGGTAAAGACTTGGCAGATAGCTCGGTTATATATTTTAAACATCATATATTCATGTTAGAACACGATGACTTAATAGGGCCAACTAAAGTCGACGACAAGTATTTTACTTATCTTATTACCCCAAAAGGGCTTGATGCCGCTATTGATTATTTAAACAACAAAGAGGAGAAACCTAATGACTGACCGATTAAACGAGAATACCGAAGACAGAAAGGATAGCGTCAATTATTATAGAGGGTTTAATTCTGACCTAATGACTGAAATATTAAACGAGAATACCGAAGACAGAAAAGAAGAAGAGAAAAAAAAGAAGTTTACAGCCGCCAATCATAAAGGCCTGAAGAACCTAGAAGACCGAAAACAAAGCAAAAAAGATGTTAGAGAGGAGATTAAGAATAGAGTTGATACTGCTCACAAAAATATGACCAGCTTACGTGACAGATCAATTACCCCTGTGCGTGATATGGCGTATGTGCCGTTAGCACAATGCCTCATTCAGGATATAAAGGATAGCGTCAATTATTATAGAGGGTTTAATTCTGACTGCGTGGATTACAAAATTAATATTTTATGCACTGCGGGAATAAAATCAATTTTAGAAAGACGATACCCTATTCCATTTATTTTGGACGTAGAGCCTATAATTGTGCAGATAAGGAATTACTTCCTCGATATGGGTTATGATATAACAATTGAGGAGCTTAGCCAGCTAACTCATTCCGAACACGCGGCCGATAACGGAGAAATTTTAATAGCAGTAAACCGCCTAGGGTTATTAACAGTTAGAGAAATCCCGCCTCGCTTGAATAGTGACAGGTTATCGTTAGAAGTGTGTAAGATATTAAGCATAGTAAGCAAAAGGAAAGAAGAATGGCTAACTTAACCGTGGCAACTTACAAAAATCTAGCCGCCACGATTCAACGAATGGCTAGAAACTCTTTACACTGCAAGATTTACGTTCTTGTTTTTGTGATAATTAATGTCCTATTCCATGTGCCTGCCACGTCAGCCGTCATAACTATAACGTGTAGCGGGATGCTGTTAGACGCTTATTATCTCTCCCTTGAACGAAAGTTTTGCAAGCAGGTAATTATTAATATAAAACAGATAGTAGAGCCTGAGTTGACGAATGCCAAGCCGCATAGAGTATGGCATCTCGTTTCCTGCCTTAACTCACCCTCTATCTATCTATTTTATGCTCCTTTAATTTTTATTATAATAAGAGGATATACGTTATGAAGATAAGTAAGACAGAGGAAAAAATAACCCAGCAACGACTAGATAACGCGCTTGATTTATTAAATAATCTGGGGGGCATATGGGGGCTTGGTCAGCCCACCGACCTATCTCGACAATTAAACCATTATTGTGAGTACATGAAGTTTGAGCTTAACGAAAGAAACCAACAAAAATAAGGGGGAAAATAATGCGTAAGACAAATATAAAGATCATTACTCCATCGCCAAAGGCAGATAAGAAAAAACCAAAGAAACTGGTAGGCAACACGAAAAAGACTAAAATAGTCAAGACCCCGCCGATTGATCGAAAAGAGTACAGAAAACCTATTGATGAAGAATTGCTGGTAAGGATGGCGAGAGCAGGGTTGTCACAAGAAAAGATGGCGGATGGGCTGGGCATCAGTACTCATACTTTGTACGAGCGATTACGTCGTGAACCTCACCTTTCACAGGGACTAAAAAAGGCTCAAGCCCAGACTGTATTAGAAGTGACCGAAGCACTAATAAAAAACGCAAAGAAAAACGCTGATAATACCTCCATGATTTTTTATCTTAAACACCAAGACCAAAAGAAATGGACGAGGGATTATATGTATGTGGACTTACCTAAAAATTACACAATGCAAGAAAAAATGGCCTTTGTAATTGATGAAGTTGCGGCAGGTAAGCTAGATGGAACAAAAGGCGAAAGGCTGTGTGCTTTGATGGAAAAGGTAATAAAATGTGAAGAACTACCAATAAAAGAGCAGGTTGCAGAGATTCAGGAGATGCTCGCCTCAAAACTTAAGAAAAAATAACTAACATAAAAAGGAAAACCCAATGAGATTATTAAATCGTTTTTTCAAAAAGTTCCGGAAGTCAAATAGCTTCTACGACTACGCTTCCCAACACATAAAGACTGTAATAGAAGCAGGCTTAGGAACAGTGTTAAATCAAGAGGGTCCGGAGAAAAATAGAGAGCCAAGGACTCGGGTGAATATTTATGTATCCCATGAATTATTGGGACTATTAGTTGCTCAAATCTATTCATCCACTCTACCCACAACCCTATTTAAATTGATAAATAATAAACCGTTTGGTAAATATCACGTAGTAACTATAAAAAGCGTACATTGCGTTCACTTCAAAAACTCCTCCCCTCAAGCAACAAGGCTATCGAAGACCGAGGCTCAAAACTTAATGATAGTAGAAGAATTCATGGAACCCAATGAAAATAAAAAAAGCGTTTTGACCTTAGTTGATCTTGATTTTAGAAGTAAAATTACGCCGGTCTGGGGGTTTGGTAACACACACTTAAGTGATCGTGATTTTAGCTAGAATTCTTAGGAGGGGTAACGCACGGCTGATTTTTTAGCCATGCTGGACGTTCCTCAGACATAGAAAACTCTAGCTTATCCATCTTGGCAAGAAACTTTTTACCTGCCTCGTACGATTTTTTAGTTCGAGGGATGCCTTACTTTTCTTGTCAAATTAATTTATATGAATTATGATTGTCTTGTGACAAGACTACAGTGTAACTAACTCTTGTCACTAAGAGTATAATACTAATGGATCAGATATAAAATCTGAGCCAAAACTTTAAGTAAGCTTGTAATGATTTTGATTTTGTTCATCATTTAAGTTTCCTTATTTTTGGTTTATATTAAGAGTACAGATATTTGTACCGCATGCTCAGTGCGGTATAAATGTATTTTGAATACATAGTTTTATACCCTAGATGATAAAAAATATACAAAATTCCCCACAAAAAGAGTCTTAGATTCTCTCAACAACATAACATTCAACTATAAGTCAAAAAATAACGGAGAAGAATGCACAGGCACATTAAGGACAAACCTTTATTACTCAGGCAATAGAACACATAAAACGTGGACTGCGATTATTGAACAATTCGTACTTAACGATAAAAAAGAAGAAGAGAGCTTATTGACGTTAGTTGATATCCATTTTATTTATCAGTTCATCGCTTGTCGGTAACTCGTTAAAGCCAAAGTTTTCCCCTGACTCGTCATAGCGTTCACTAATCCTTGAAACAAGGGGGTATAGATCGCGCCTAGCTGCGTTGCAATCAACTTTGTCTGTTCTTTGACATAGTCTCGTACTTCTTCGCTGCTCGCCGTCTTACCTTTGTTGTCCGGTAAACCGTAGCCTTTAACGAGTTCTAGCGCACATAAAGCCGATGCCGAGGTAACTAAACGTGAGAATGACTCGTTAATGTTTTTGTTAAGTTCAGTTTCCAAAGGAACGAACGGTTCTTTAGTGTTATTTTTCATTTTTAGTTTCCTTTTGTTTTCCCGAGAGTATATTGAGTATCGTGCTATATAGGTCTGCTCTTTTTATTGCACTTAGAGCATGAGTTTCGGAAAATATTAATAAATCTTCAATGTCTGATCGTTGAGATTTGCTTATCATTCTAAATCTCCTTTGTTTTTACTCTATTTCTATCATTTTTAGTTTCCTTGTTTATGCATTAATATCTAAAATATCTTCGTACAATCTATTAAGTTTCTCTAAGTCTTGAACACCATCATAATCATATTGGGAAAGCGCGTGATTTTTTCTTAATATATTAGTTGCTCGCCTTATCCCCCAATCTTTTTCCAGATCGTCATACCCTTTTTTTTCAAGCATAAATTGTTGATCGTCATAAATGTCATCAAAGCTATAGAACCAGTCTAAATTATCGTCTTGTTTAAACACTAACTCGTCATCGTTGAACGAGCATAAGTTGTTATCTTCTTCTATAGTTTGTATTTGTTCTTCTGTGAGAGACTCGCCATCCTCCGCTATGATGTTTAATATATTATCAAGTTCTTGTCGTTTTGTTCCATACGTTATCCTTTCCCAACAATGAACAGATTTTTCATTTTTAACCGGAACTTCTCTTTCTAATCCGCCTTCTGTAATCCACATTTTTAAATCTCCTTAATTATTAATATCTCCAGAACAATTATAAGTATACGCTACTCTTATCACATGTCAATAGTTATTTAACTTATTTATTTTAAATATTTATTAAATAAGTGTTGACATTAGATAAAATAAGACTACAATTCAAATTGTCATTAAGACATAACAAATAAATAAGGAGATTTTAAGATGTATATAACAAGAGATGGAAGAACAAGCGAAACAAATAATTTTAATGAGCAGTGCGTTCATATCACAGCAGCCGACGACTATATAACTAAACGCGGACTAATTGATGATTTTAAAAATCAAGAAGGATACGAAGACGACTACGATGAAGCGGTAATTGAATTTGTTGACGATAAAAATTTAGCAGACGCTAAAAATGACGATTTATTTTTTCTCCTATGCTATGCCCCAGAGGAGCCATTATCTTTTGACGAATTGTTAGCAATTCAAAGCGCATAGGAGAAAAAAAATGGCTGATATAACAAATTTAACCCGTCGTTTAATAGACGACAGTGACCCGGAATATAGACCCTTTCTTAAACAATATGGCGAAGACAACCCAGATTTTTTTAAGGCAATTAGAGCCATTGTTTTTGAAGCATATTGCCAAGCTATAAACGACGAACGACGCAGATTAAATTAAGGAGATTTTAGAATGAAATCAATCAAAGAACGGCTACAAGAATTTGAAAAAGGTTTTTCAAAAGACTACGTAAACATAGAATTTTATGATCGAAATCAGATCGAATGCATCGTTAACGAAGAATATGACGATATTATTTCCACATTTGCAGAAGCTATTGTGCAATACGACAAAAACGAGGAAGCGATAGAGTTTTTGAGAGAGCATAACAATGACTTCATGCACGACACAATCGACAATATAGAGATTCTAGTGGAAGAAAAATACGAAGAATTAAAATTATCAGACGATTATTCTGATAGAGATTTTTATAACGCATTTAAAAAATCCGAAGTTGCTGACGACGATGAGCAAACATATATAAATTTTGTTAATATAATTAGCAATAACAAAGAAGCAGTCAATGTTTGGCACATTGAGCAAAATGCGTTGAAGAAATCTTATGAAAGAGAATCTATAAAAGATATTTGTTTGAATTATTACACTTCTAGCGCGCCCCACAGAGAGGACAAAAGACCATGACTAACCCACTTTATTCTGATGACTCACTAAAAAAAGCTATTTCAGAAGCGGTTCATGACAAGCTAGAATTATGGAAAAAGACAGGGGAGACAGGAAGGTTAATGACTATTTTGGAAGAATGCGAATCCCATTTTTTAAAAGAGTTAATGCCGAGATATCGGTACAATCAATTTAGATTAGCTCTTGCTTTGAATATGAGCAGAAACACGCTTCGCGCTAAATTAAAAAAATGTGACTGGTGGACTGCGGAAAGATGGGGGGATCAAGTATGACTGAAAAGGAAGAGTCTTGCGAATCTATTTTTAACGATATACCGCAGGAACTACAATACCATATTCCGGACAACATGAAAGACGACTTGGCTATCCTTGCATGTATAAAATATGCGATTAATAAAGCGTATAGAACTGGCTTTAATACCGGACAGAAAAAGGGTTACCATAACGGATTGAATAAATGGGACGAGAGAGTATTGAGGAGAAAGAGAAAATATGGAATATGAGGAAAAAGAAGAACGTGAAAATGACATTAAAAAACTAAAGGAGAAAGAATAATGATGGCATTTAAAGAAGTATTGACTCAGTTTGAAGAGTTCAGCAATAAAATTTCGGATAAATTGTTAGAAACCGCCGAGAGGGAAATAAAAAAGGCAGAGCAGGAAGTATTAAATAACCTTGACAAAAAATTATCTTTAATTGTGAGTCTGGAGGGCCAAACTTCGGAGATAGATAATCTGATTGAAGCTATCAAGAAAGCTAAAGAGGAATTAAAGAAAAAAGTCCAATACCTTCTTGAGCGCGCTTCTGAGTCCATCGGATACGCTTACCATAATCATAAGTTTCACGATTGGCTGTATGAAATAGACCGGATAGAAAATCCACCCAAGCCCCTTACCGAAGAGGAAGAAAAAAATGCCAAGATTATGAGAGATAATATGGATAAATTGGAAGACAGCTATTGTAAACAACAGGTGTCGTCCAATGAGGATTATTTCCAGAATAATAAAACGAGGGAAAGAATTGAAGTATTCCCAAGCCGACAGGAAAAAAAGGAAGAAAATGAACGAAACCGAAGAAGATTGTAAAATCCGCGTACTTAGGAGGAGACTTTGATGGTCATATGCAAGGATATCTATTTGGGTGTGAAGATAAAAGGGTAGGTGTTAATTTAACAAGGAAACCTAAGAATGACTGAATTTTATAATAATTTAAAGGAGAAACAAAATGAACCAACCGCAACACGTCATTGATCTATGTAATAAATTAGTAGAACTGAGAGAGGCTCTATTAGTTTTCACGACTCAACAGCAAGACCTCACCCATCACTTAAAATTAAAGGAAATGACTGATTCTCTGGACAATATAGGGCGAATATTTTGGGAAGTAGCGAAAAAAAGAGAGAAGAAGAATAAAATGAAAAAAAATACCGAAGATGAATTATCTAACGAGAAATTTTTAGAGATGATTTCTGATCATTACGAAAAAGGCGTTCGACAATGTACCCAAGCAGTCGTTGTATTTTCCCTGTATCTCCACCCGTCGCCTTTTACTGCTATAGATGATAAGAGCCGGACTCTTAGAAATTGGCGATTAGAGCAGGTTTCTAAAAAGTTTGAACCTAGATTTGAAAAAATATGGGCGGATATGTTGGAATATGTGAAGGAAGAGCTACAACAAGAAGAGCTAGAGAAAGGTAACTAACCACCCCAAGACTCACCCCAAGACTCGTATTAGGCTATCAATCATGACCTCTGTTAAAATAAGTCATGTCATCTACAAAGCAACTATTAAAGAAACTAAAACAAGACGTTGAGAAATACACACCTGCAAGTCAAATTGTAGGTGAAGTCTTTGGCTTAGTTGAGGGCTTTGAAAGCCCTCACGATTTCCATCAAAATTACGGCAGAAAAACAATAGGCGACTGCTACCAGTTTTGTAAAAAGACTCAGCAGTACAAAAAAGTCAACAAGCCCCATACTCAATTGCTTGTTGCGTCGGCTCTTCCGTTTCTGCTTACCTCCCGCGTAAAAGCCCCATGGGGCGGCAGGAGTGGAGCTAAAACACAATCTGTCATCCGTATACTCGTTGATCTCTCTCGTGTTAAAACCATAAAAATATTTTGCCTTCGTCATATCGCGAAATCTTTAAAAGAGTCGGTATGTGATGAAATTATAGACGTTATAGATGGCATGGGGCATGGCGATGAATATAAATTTATTGATAGAGAATTTACCAACATTTCCAGCGGCTCACGCTTTATCTTTGGCGGAATAAAGGGCAATATTCGCATGATCAAAGGGACATACGGGGTGGACGTGTGCTGGATTGACGAAGCAGCCGGACTTATAGAAAAAGAATACGAGATTATCGCCAACACAATTCGCAAAGACCACTCGGAAATATGGCTGACTTGGAATCCTGAGTTTGAAACGGACTTTGTAGAGACTAGATTTCGCCACAACAAAGATTTACCAGATTTTGAAAAATGCTGGCAGATGCCTTATTGGGAAAACCCGTTATTTCCTAACGTTTCACTAGCTGGAATGCTGAAACAAGCAAAAGTCAATTTAAAGCTGTACCAGCATATCTGGGAAGGCGAATATTATCAAAACGATGCCGAGATGATAAAAAGGGAATGGTGGGGATTTTTTACCGATTTCACCAACGCTCTCGCTCAATGTAGATTAATTTTTATTACCGCAGACACCGCCTATACTAAGAACCCTTTAAATGATCCGAGCGTCGCGTGTGTTTGGGGTTATACAGTCGAAGGGAAATTACTCTTATTAGCAATGTACAGAGCATTCAAAGAGTTCCCTCCGCTTCTAAAAGATATATTAAATTTATACGATAAGTGGGATTTGAGAGATAGAGGGATTAAATTTAAAGGAATTTATATTGAAGCTAAAGCGACAGGGTTGTCTCTTGTGCAATCAATTAAGAGTAAAGGAAAAATAGCTAGAGCGTGGATGCCTGCACACTATAAATATCCAATTGACAAGGTAGGGCGAGTCAACGAATCAGCAGAGTTTGTGATGGATCAGCATGTCCTACTCCCTGATCACACGTTGGGAGGTGAACATGCGTTCTCTAAACAAATGATTGACGAGTGCAGTAATTTCACTGACGATGACACGCACAATTTTGATGACATTGTTGATAACTTGACGATGGCTATCTCGATAGCTAGAATATTGCGTAAGACTTTAACCCTAAAAAAGAGATAAATCATGGGATTTTTGCAAGGCGATTTTCTGATCAACTTACCCGGTATTCAAGGCGCAGTTCCACCCCCTTTTGAGATTGGCGATATAGCAAGTGTAGGCGACGCCCAAGGAAACTTAATTGCGACAGGCCAAAAAATAGGGCCTTTAAAACTCGTTCAAATATTCACCGCCGCTGATTTGAGTGTTTCTATTATAGCTAATACGATTTATCAAATCATGAATGCAATTACCGTAACGGATTCTATTCAACTCCCTGCCGGTGCATCAACGGATTTTGTGGTTTTTACATCTTACAATAATCCGGAGGCGATATTATCGTTTTCGGGCGTAGGAGAATTGTTTAATGCTGGCGCAGGTAGTCTAGTGTTAACTGATATAAAAATAGCCAGCACAACAGGCTTAAATACTCTCTTTACCACATTAGGAAATCCCGGACTATTTCTGGAAAATGTGACCCTAACGGGCTTTGGGATTACCCTTTTATCTATTCAAAATATGGCCGATCTGAGATTAATAAATGTAGATATGGTGTTAGACGATTCTGTAATGGCGTTCTTGAACGTGGATAATTTAGAAGTAGTTAATTGTACATTCACACCGAATTTAACGGGAGCGGCTAAGCCTTTTCTACGCATCAGGAATCCGCTTGTTACCACTCAAGCCCGAATCCACGGGTGTACATTTAATATTCCAGCAACGTATTTTGGGGTCGAAGTGGTTAACGACGCGACAGCCGATAGTAGATACCGCCTCACAGATATTTTCTGGAATGGCGATTTGAACTCTTTACTGGACCCGGTCGGATTAACTGCTGAAAACGATACTCGCGTAATCTCTAACCTGAATACTAATAATCAAGCGTCATTTGGCATGGGCGGCTGGTTTGTCAATGACAACTCCGACGCAGTTCCGTGTGTTAATACACAGTGGAATCCGGTCGTGTTTAGCAGTGCAGTACCTGCCCCAACGGGAATTGGGCAAAAATTCTCTTTTCTGGGAGGGATGACACCATTTCTCAGGCATGACGGATTCTGTCCCATCGTTGCGCTTTGCACAGTTCAAGTCACGCTTAAAACTACCCTCGCGGATGCCGACATAAAATTACGTGTGACTAAATCAAGCGATAATGGGGTAAGTTATAATCCATTAGGAGCTGGGATTGAATTTATTCAACGTGTCACGACGGATGCGAATGAAACCAAAATGCTAGCTTTTACTATTCCTACTACCGGCGAACTTTTTGATCGATTCCGCTTGGAATGTCGCTCTGATCCCGATGCCACGAGTGTAATATTCAAAAATGTTTTAATGACATTAACCGTTTTATAAGAGGCTCTCATGTCAAAACGAAGAAAAAATAGAGCCAAAGTTACTAAAACAGTCAATTCAACTCCTCCGACTCGCGCCCCTCAAAAAACCTATAACAGCCATTTTGGTTGTGGCTTTGATGAGCGGAATTTGGGATTACGTGGGCAACGAAATTTTAATAATTTTCTAGGTCGTTATATTCAATTAGCACGGGAAAACTGGCTAGCGGCTCAAGCGATTGGAATCCCCGTTGAAGATATTTTACGAAATGGGTGGTCCTATACTAATTTAGATAAAGAGCAAACTGACCTAATCGAAGATGAAGAGAAAAAGCTTAAATTATTCGACAATATCAAAAACGCTTTGCTATCCGAAAGAACGTTAGGCGGCGCAGCTCTTTTGATGGTGACCGCAGATGGCGGAGAGAATCTTGAAGCACCTTTAATTCCTGAAACGATTGATACAGGGGGATTGTTAAGGCTTAATCTGATCCCTCGTACTTTAATTATCCGCGCAGATTTTAATCAAAATCCATTTTCAATAAATTTTGGTGAACCTGAGTTTTTTTGGATACAAGGGCAAAAAATTCATGCTTCTCGTTTATTATTATTTAAAGGTCTTAACGTTGGCTTATTGCAAAGCCCTCAAGCCTTAATGGAGTTAAACAACTATTTACGTGATGGCTTTGGTGATAGCGTTCTCATGAAATTAGAGTCCGCAATACATTTAGCCACTCGAACAATGTGGAGCGGATTGGATATTGCAGAGAGAGCCGCCGTGCTGGTGTTTTCTGGGGATTTGTCCGCTTATCAAGAAACGGACGCGGGAGGCGCACAGCTATCCGGTCTTGAAACTGTAGTCAATCAAATTAATACGCATAAGGCAGCCGTACTTGACAGTAGCCCCGGCAATGAAAACAAGTTATCAACGTTATCAGCGTCGTTTGCTGGGTTTCCGGAACTCATAAAAACCTATGTTCAACTTGTCGGGGCGGCTCTTGGCATCCCGGGATCAAAATTCCTAGGAGAAGGACAAGCCGGATTATCATCCAGCGGCGATCCAGATTTAGAGCAATATTATACGGGGATTAAGTTTCATCAGCTTAATAATTTAAAGCCTCAACTTGAAAAGTTAATACCCGTATTGTTCAGATCAGCACTGGGTAGCTCGTTTGATACCAAGAAAATAGATGTTACATTTGATCCGTTACAACTGCAATCTAAAGCCGAAGAAGCCACCATTTTTGCTACTATCAACAATACATTGACTACAATGGCAACAAGCGGCTTGATTACGGCTAAGCAAGCTATCGCACAAGCCATTGAAAAAGAAACATTTAGCGAAGATATTGCCGATGACCCCTCACTACAAGAGCCAGAAGAAACCCAAGCAGACCAGCAAAGCATTGATAAAACAGCCGCATTATTAAAATCTTTAACTAGTGAGTCGGTTAAAACTCAGCCAGACGACAAAAAAGGCGTTGAAGATCAAGAAAAGGCCTAGGCGATGCCCGGCATAATTCTCCCTATATCCCTCAAAGATAGCAACCGCTCTCCCGTGCGAACAGGCGTTATTTTAACGCAACCCAAAGATGTCAAAAACAAGTACTTTGCGGAGTTAAAGCCCTTAGTTAATATTCTCAAAGCTCAAGGTAAAATAATAAAAGACAAAGCCGAGGAGGGCGGTACCCGAGCGGAATTGTTTAGAGAGATTGAAAAACAAAAGCATATTGCTGAACGTATATTTGATAAAAACAGTATTATTATCGCCACCGCCTTTGTAGGCGATCTGTCGGCCGCCAATACCGAAAAAATAGAATCAATGTTTAAACGGTTATTTTCGATTCCTTTTGCAGAACTCGAAGATGCCAAGGAAATAAATGCGGCAAAGAATTTTGCGGTACGCGCTAATGCCGATTTAATTAGCACTATTCCTGATGAATATTTCGGGGATATCGTTGAAGCCGTTCAAAACAATTTTCTTGGAATCAAGACCAATGGCTTAACTTTAGCTGGACGAATTCAGCAAATTGGAGGTATCAGTAAACGCAGGGCAGAATTCATTGCCCGCGATCAAACCTCTAAAAACACCGCCGCATTTACTCAAATTCGTCATCAATTTCTTGGCATAGAAGAATACACATGGCACAACGTGGGCGATGAACGTGTTGTTGGACGACCCGGGGGGGTATGGCCAAAGCCGACGCGCGGACATGGTAATCATTGGGTAAGGGAAGGAAAGAAGTTTTCATTTGACAAGCCGCCATTTGATGGCCCTCCTGGACATGCTTATAACTGTCGGTGTCGCCCCGCTCCCATTGTCAATCTTAATGAGATATCTGCTACCTATCGATAGATTGTGGATAACCTGTTAGTAACTTGTTAATAACTTGTGGATAACCTGTGGATAACTCTTGCATTTAGGGTTGGCTATGAATATAATCTTTTATAATTATTAGTACAGGATTAGTTCATGGCAGTAAACGAATGGCGAGAAGATACAGACGGATTTTTAAGATGCACAGCATGTATTTTAAAAAACGATGTACTCGACTATAACCCAAGCGAAATCACTGACCTTCCCGACGACATTAAATCCAGCACTATCAACATGCTCGTTGATGAAAAAGAATTTACTGAGAGTGCGTTAAAATCGCTAGAAGGCAAACCGATATTTGCAGACCATCATTTATGGGCCGATATGGAAAGTTCCGAAAATCAAGCGCGAAAAAAAATAGGCGCAATTGCTGGCACGCCGCACGTTAAAGATGGCGGGATTTATTGTGATTTGTTGATCACGGATGAAAAAGCCAAAGAACGAATTAAGTCCGGTGAGAATGATGATGACAAGTTAATTGAAATCTCGGCAGGCTATAGAACATGGTCCGATTTTGAAGCTGGTAAAGCAAAAATAGGCGATATAGATAAGAATTTTCATGGGATACAGCGAGGATTAGATTTTAATCACGTTGCTATACTCCCAAAAAATTGTGGGCGCGGTGGCGCGGATGTTAGAATTTTAAACAAAAGGACAAAGATAGTGAATCAAAAAACGTTTTCAATCGATGGCTTAGAAATAGAGGTCTCAGATAAAGACTATGACCGGCTTCAGGCCAAAGGTTCTGCTAAAATTTTAAATGAAGCGGCTGAAACCAGTGGCTCGCTAGATAAAGCTAAGGCTCGGATTATTGAGCTTGAAAAGAAACTTAAAGAGATGCAGGGCCGGCTCGATGAATCGGATAAAACTGCGTCTACCGCCGAAAAAAACTCTAGTGATACGATGAATGCTAAAATCAACGAAGGCGTTAGTGCCGCCCTTGTCGATATAGAGCGCGGCGGAAAAATCATGAATAACCACGCATTAACGTTAACTCAGGATCAAGTAGCCAAAATCGGTCATCCGTATCGCAAAAACGTAATTGCTGCGTATCGCGTAAAAAACAAGCTAGCGGCTCTCTCAACAGAGCAAGAAGCCGACGAAGCATTCATAAGCGGCGTGTTTTTTAATTTATCTGAAATGCCGAATCAAACCCAAAAAATCTATAACGGGGCGCAAATCACAAATACTGAGCCTGCCGTTCAGACTTTCACGCATGCAGAAAGACTTGCGTTAAACTATCCTAATAAAGGAGCATAACAATGAGCATAGCATTTGGCGAAACTAACGTACAAACCGATATTGCTTTTACGATTGCGGGTCGGTATCCCGGTCAACTAATAAACCCCCTCGCTGCTAACTTTTCGGGAGCAGTGCAAGGATTTGTGACAGAAGAGTTAATTTTAGTCGGACGCGGAGTGGTACAAGGTACGCTTACGACTCTTAATGATACTGATCCACAAAATCGCGGCAAACCTTATCTTATTAAAAACCCCCTTATTGGGTCAGTTGAAGCTGACTTTGTTGGTATCACTACACGAAATCAAGGCGAAGATACCGAAGATTTCAGTATTTCTGGTGATCCAGCAGCTAAGGCCGCTAAACGTCCAGCATCCATCCTTGTTATCGGCTACGGTCATCAAATTGGCGCACAAACAGCCGTTGCCGTTGTCGCTGGTGATCCGGTATTTATGGCAGTTAATCCAGTCAATGCCGCTAATATTGGTGTTGGTGAATTTGCGAAAGCCGCAGGTGCAGGTCTTATCGCGCTCACTGATCTAACTTGGTATATGCCAGCTCAAGCTAACACAGTTGGCGTAATAATAATGAACGGCGAGCCTAGAATCGTATAACACGGAGTATTAAATAATGCCTATCTCAGTCCCTTTTGCTCAATCGCCACAGAATCAAACATCGGGCGTTGAAGTTATTATTTCAAATTTAGAGCATTTTGAAAGAAATGCTATTCTACAAACACAATACGCGGATAACTTTTGGCCACAAGTCGTGCCACAAGATGCTATTGATACTACTGTTCCTCGGGGTGCTTTGTTTGCATCACGTCCAAAAATGGATAAAAGAGGACGGGGCGAATTTATGGCAAATGGCGTAGAAAACGCGCCTACTGTCTCCATATCCATGAACAAAATATCTCTTAAGATTCAGCGCGGTGGCGTTGATTCTGAACTGTCCATCTTTGATGCCGACCGATGGGAAAAAGGCTGGGCGATGAATGTCGGTAATTTGTTAATAGAAACTCAGATGTTCGCTTATGAAAAACATCGTGAAGCAACCGTATTTTTTGGTGACGCTGATGTAGATATGACGGGCTGGCTACAAGCCGAAGGCGTAGCTGTGACGAATGCCGTCAATGGCGCAGGCGGTTCTCCGCTGTGGATTAATAAAACTCCGCTTGAAATCGTGTTTGATCTTAACTCTGCTCTTACCGATGTCTGGGCTGGCACTCTTCAAAAATTCTTACCGAATGTGGTTTATTTACCCACCGCACAGTTTTCCTTAATTGTAGCGCAGCTTCTAGCTGCACCAGCTAACGTTAGTATATTTAATTATATTAAACCAATAATATTTATAGCAATCGCAGCGAAGGAAATGTATTAGAGATTATTCCTCTGCCCTATTTGAAAGGTGCGGGCGCAAGTGGTGAAGATAGAATGAGAATCGGTTGGAAAACTCCAAAAAATTATTGGATGATTGATCAAATTCCTTGGCAGTTATTGCGTCCATATCCAACTATGAGAAAAATATATTTCCCCGGTGATTATGCGTTTAGTGGAGTAACTCTACAATACCCCCTTGCGGAAATAAATGTTGATGGAATTTAAGGAATAAAAATGACACAAGTAAGATTATTGAATTTATACGATCGTCCAATCAAGATAAACTATGAAAAAGAACCGCGTCCTGCGCTTTCGGAAGCAGATGCCAAAGACCACGTTAAAATGCAACGTCATCTTAATAAGCTAACCCAAATCAAGGCAATTGCCGATTTGCCGTTGGGTGGTTCCACGACTATAGAAGAAGACGCTTGGGTCAGGGTATCAACAACTAATAATGTAATACGACATTTCGTTGATATCGGCGCGATTAAAGTCATTCCGTTAGACCCTAAGAAAAAAGATTTGATGGGCGAATTGCAAGAAGTAGATACTTTAGAGCTTCCGGACGACCTCAAACCTCAAAGACAAGAAGTGGCAGACGGCGCATCCACCTCCGCGGTAAAAGTCAAAAACACAGAAACTGTCGAAAAAGAGATAGAGCCTATTCAAGCCTCGATCACTAGAAAAAGTGGGAAAAAATCGGGACTTAAAACTAGAAACGTAGCGTAACATGAGAAATGGCAGACCCCACGGTAGCAGATTTTAAATCCCTTTTTCCAGAGTTTGACCCCTTAGATGATGCTGTTATTACTGTCTGGCTAGACCAAGCGTTAGCTACCCTATCTAGTTCAAACTGGGGGGTCTGTTATAATGAGGCCGTTTTGTATTTGACGGCTCATAATTTGGCTTTATCTCAAAAGCGAATTGCGAGCGCACAAGTTCGCGGGGCGAATGTCTTGATTTCTTCGACAGCAGGACCGCTAACTAGCGCAAGCGGAGCCGGACTATCTGTCTCCTATGCGTTTTCTAATCTAGCAACTACCGGTAATGCTAATCAATCTCAATATCAAAAAACGGACTACGGTCAATACTACGCCGCTTTAAAAGTGCGTTGTTTAAAAAGATTATTTGTCAGTCCTAGCCGTCGTCGTTGCGGAATTTGTGGTAACTTTTTCTTTGGGAGTTGTTGTGGGTGCGTCTGTTAAATTTTCCCAGTCTAATAAAAACTGGTTAAAAGAATTCATTCAAAAAGTCACAGGGGCAACCGAGCATGAGCTAGCTATTGGTTTTCCAAAAGGCACAGATGCCGTCACTGTTCGATATCCAAAAGCTGACATATCTGTTTTAGGGGCAACCGAGCATGAGCTAGCTATTGGTTTTCCAAAAGGCACAGATGCCGTCACTGTTCGATATCCAAAAGCTGACATATCTGTTTTAGAAGTCGCTATAATTAATAATTTTGGAACTGATGGCGAAGATGGGTTTATACCCGCCCGACCTTTCATGGCTAGATCCGTCGAGCCCATGAAAAAAGCGACAGAACCTCTTTTTAAAGAGCTGTCTCAAATGAAAGAATTAAGTTCACAGGTGATGGTCAAACTGTTAAATGCCATACAGGCCGTCGCCGTGGCCGCTATGCAGCAAACTATTAAAGATTTAAAAACACCGCCGAACGCTGCATCAACCATTGCTGCTAAAAAAAGCAGCAATCCCTTAATTGATACGGGTCTGCTCGTTAATACGGTTACTTTTAAAATAAGGGGTGCTGGCTCATGATCCCTTTGCCGCTACAAGATGTGCTGGGGATTTTTGGGCAGCAAGTCATAGTTTTTGATGCGGTCATTACTTTAGACCCTATCACTGGAGCGCAGGATTTTGTCGAAGAAGCAGATCGAACTATTTTTGGAATCATTGCACCTGCCCGAGATTTAAAAACTAATTTGTTAGCCGACGGAGCAATCTCAAGCGGCGATCTGATCATGCATACTACAGAAACTTTATCCATGGTAGATTTAAAACAGATGGGAGCCGTGAATAGACAGACCTACGTACGTTATGAACAGGAACGGTGGACAGTCGTCGAAATAGGATTATTTAAAGATAAAACGGGTGGATCGAACGTCTATAAATTAGAAAAATACGTTGATCGAGACATGCCCTAAATTTATATCTATGATAGACTGGAGCTATGATAACTCTCGATGAAGCTGAAATAAGGATTGCGACATGGATAAATACGGTGACAGGTAGACAACCCGTCTTAGCACGTCGAGGTCAGCATGGTGTGCCAGCCGTACCCTATGTTACCCTTTTCAGACAAAGTGTACGACGGATTAGTTTACCGGACGTCGAGGGTTTAGCTGATGGCGAGCAAGAAACAATCACGGCGTTATATGCGTTAGATTATGTTTTTGACTTGTATCGCGGAGACGTAAGTGCCGCTTATACTCGGTTGTCATTAAGTTTATCAGCGAATAATAGGCAATTTGATGTGTTTGATGGAAACTTACTAGGTGTAGGATTGATCGGCGTACAACGTGATTTAAGCTCAGTTGTTGCTAGTAATTTCAAGCCGCGTTTAAATTTTGAGTTAACTTTTAATATTCAATTAGAAGATACCTTTGTATCCAATGTGATTGAAAAATTTGATCTGATTACGAAAGTAGAAGAATTTGATTACGAAAAAACGATTGAATTACCCAATCAAAACCCAGCTTAAGGAGTAGAAATTATGCCACACGGAGCTATATCTTGCGAAAATACAGGTTTACCTATTTCTCTCGATGTTCAAATTAATGTACAAGATGACCAAGAAATAGGTTTTATTAACTTATCTACTCCTGTTTTTGTTCAAAGCGTGGGGGGCTTTCCGCACGGTGATGGCAGAATCCGCTATTACGTGGAAGAACAAGAAGTGCTTGATGATCAAGATTTAAGTACGGAAGCCAAAAAAGCCGCGCAAGCATTTTTTTCACAAGATCATCCTCGCTCGGTTTCTGTGGCTCAAGCCTTTTCAACGCCTCAGCGCGGGAACTTAGTTACGGGCGCAATTGGCGATGTCGCTACATTTGGGGGTGTGGCGGATGGGTCGATGACAGTGTCGATAAACGGCATACCTTTTACTTTTACTACTATTGATTTTTCTGGAATTGTAAGCGTAGCAGATATTGCTACTACCTTACAATCTGAACTTCAAGCAGTGAGCTTTGGCGGATTTACGGCAGCGACAGTAGAAGTATTAGCTAATAATACTATGCAGATAAATTCCGGAACGATCGGCGATGGCTCGACTGTATCCGTTTTATCCACTGTGACGCCTTCGACCGATGGCGGAAGTTTACGTTGTGGTACGGCAGGTTTGTTGGCCGCTTTCACGCCAATTTCTGACGGTTCTTTTGAAGCTGATATTGATGGGGTGATGGTTGATATTACCGGATTAGATTTCACCTCCGATCTTAGTTTAAATGCTGTCGCAGCGACTATCCAAGCTGGACTGGTTGCGGGCGGCTATGTGGGTGCAACCGTAATATTTACGGTAGATCATTTTGTAATTAAATCAGGCACAACAGGGATTGCCTCGACCGTTCCTCTTTTAGTTGCGGTTTCTCCCCCGACGGGCACAGATGTTGCAGGCGGTGGATTTATAAGTGGAACGGTCGGACTTGCCTTATCCCAACCCGGGTACGTAGCCGGCACAGATATATCTATTTTTCCCTATCTGAACGGCGCGCAGGGAGTGGGAGTGATAACAGATGGTTATACCCCTACCGGTCTGACTAATGAATTAGAACGCATTCAAGAAGCATCGGAATGTTCAGGTGAGCGCGTGTATGGTTGGACTATTGCGAGAACTTATACGTTAGCTGAAAACATTTTAACCGCAGAATTCGCGGAAGCACAAAACAATACGGCTTATGCAGTCCTCGTAACTACAGATCAAAATGCCTCTAATCCCGAAGATACGAATGATTTAGGTTCACAGCTTAAAGAATTAGGATTGCTGCATCACTCTGTTATTTCTCGTAATGAGCCTAGCGATTATCCGGATATGTCAATTTTGGCAAAAATGCTGAGTGTTAACTATAACGGCGTAAACACGACTATTAATGCTAAAGACCAAAACTTACCCGGCATTGAAACAGATTCTTTTACGGTGACTCAAGCGCAAAATTTGGATGCCAAGGGATACAATATTTTTACCACCATGGGACAAACGGCGCGCGTCTATCGTAACGGCTTGGCTGGGATGACACCATGGTTTATGAATACCGTTATCAACTTAGATAATTTAGTGAATGAGATTAAAATAGGCGTCTTTAATGTGTTTGTGAGAAACGAAATAGTTCCTTATAATCCAAAAGGGGTAGCATTATTGCACGGAGCGATCAACGAAATTTGTACCTTGTTTGTCCAGAATGGCGCATTGTCATCCAGAGAAGTTGAGGATTCCACTCAAAAGTCTGGTTTTACAGTCTTACCGCCATTTGACATTTCGTCTGCCCCGATTTTTGGACAACCGCCAGAACAAAGAACCGAAAGAAAAGGGCCGCCTTTTACTGTTTTATTACAGTTAACTGGAGCTATTCAGACTATTCAAATTACCCTTATACCTCAATTTTAGGAGCATAAACCATGGCCAATGCCGTATATAGCACCATTTTAACCTCACTGGATTTTGATGGCATACCAATCACGGAGTTAAATAACGATCTCGAAAATACCATAGAGGTTGACCCGATGTCCGATCAATCAAGTATCACGCTTGGTACTGAAACGGAGTTTACTAATATAGCTAGGAAACTAGCCGGAAGCGGTCGATTTTTTCTAGCACCGGGGTCAATTGCATTAACGGCGATACGCGCTTTACATCAAGTCGTTACGACAGTGCCGGGCGCAGCTCGCACCGTTATTGCTCTTTTTGTCGATGGGAACGGTAGAACAAATATCTTACACGGATGCTCTATTAGTAATCCTGGACCCGCAGGTTCCGGTGGTGAAAAAGCAAAAATTGTAGAAGTAAGTTTCAACTTTGAACGTATCGATTGGGGTGTTTAATGAAAGAAGAAAATAAATGGATTAGTGTAAAAATTAAAAATAGAGAGTATCGCTGTATGCGAATCTCAGCAACGAAGACGATACAAGCCGCAGGAAAAGTTGGAAAAGAGGAGTTAGACTCTTTAGAACTCGGACTCGAATGGTTAAGTAATCATGGTAGCGTTTTGCTGGACAGCAAAGATGAGACAAAATTAACTTCGAGCGCGGAGATAGATTCATGGTTTGGCGACTATCCACAAGATATGTTAATGGTGTTAGAGAGTGTGGTGGATAGAACACTCTCCCCTTTTTTGCCCGCGAATCATCTCGCGATCGTAGAGCCATCTTAAATGAATTTGAGATTGCAAAAGAAAATGGATTCACTATCCCTCGGGGGTGGTTGCCTGACTATCTCTTAGGTCGTCTCGTGCTAAGAGGATTATGCAATATAACGGACTTAGACAACTGGGTGTATAGTTGGGAACAAATTTGGCGAATGCACGATTATCTCGATTTAGAAGATCATTTCAAAGCAAAAGAAGCCGCTATTGCTAATCGCTCGCACAGGAGATAACGAATGGCGAACATAATCGCGAATGAGTTAGTTAATCTTTTTTCGTTTAAAACTAAAGCGGGGAGTTTAGCTGAAGCTCAAAAAGTCCAAAAATCAATCGAGGGGATTGCTAAGGCCTCGAAAAATGCGACTGATAAAATAAACCGCGTTAGTCCTAGTTTTGGCAAAAAAGCTAGAACGCAACAGACCGACTCTAAAATCATTGCTGAAAGTTTAGGCAGTGAAAAATTAAAAGTTTTTCAAGAAGCGGCATTAATCGCGGCAGCTAGTGCCAGTAATTTAAGTGACTCGCTAAAAAAGCTAGGCAAGACCCAAAAAAGTAATTTACCAATCTCAAAACGCACCAACGAGTCAATGGCCGAAATTTCAAGATCGGCGGCTCTTGCAACGGCTAAGTTTGGGGCATTGACTTTTGGCATTGATATCTTCGCTGACCGGATTGCCAGTCGGTTAGTCCAAACAAAAATTTTGGCTCAAAATGTCAATGTGGGTACGACCGCTTTACAAGCTTTCCAAGGGGCGGCTATTTTAGGTGGCAGCAGTGCAAGTGCTTTAAATAGTGCATTACAGACTCTTACCACCCAAGGGTTTTCGACAAAGCCTCTTAAAGAACTCTTAGTTCTAAGCAAGCAGTTTCAACAGTTTAGTGCAATCAGAGCGCAACAAGCCGGCGCACAATTTGGGCTATCACCCCAGCTTATCAATTTAATGCGTTCAGGCAAATTTTCCGAATTTGTAAACCAAGTCAAAGCCACGGGAGGGATAGCCACCCCGTCACAAATCGGTGCATCTCAAAAATTCTTTAGATCATTTCAACTTTTAAAATTAACGCTGGATGGATTAGCTAATACCGTTTCGTCTGCGTTATTTCCGTCACTCGAAAAAATGAATGCTTTATTTGCAAAATTTATTTTGAATTCAAAAGCCCTTATAGGCTTAGGAGTAGGAGAGTTTTTCAAGGGGGTAGCAGCATCCTTTAGCGTCATTGGGGCAGTTGGAAGTACATTGATTAGTATTTTAAAATCAATTGGTTTTGAAATGAATTCTTTAAGCGGAGGCGCAGCAAGTGGGAGTGCTAAATTTCTCGCGATGGCAGCCGGTTTTGCTGTGGGTACAAGTGTTTTACTTAAATTTTCAAGAGTCGCTTTAAAAGTCGCGGGGTTTGTTACAGGATTTAGAAGATTATTGCCAGTCTTGGGAGAAGTGGCAGAAGGCGGAGAAGCGGTAGGGGTTTCATTTTTAGGATTAAATCCAGTGAGTGCTGTTATCATTGGAATTGGCGCGGCCGTGGTAGGGGTGATTACAATATTTAAAAATTGGGATGCAATCATTAAAAAATTAAGCGAAACTTTTCCTTCTTTAGCAAAAAAAATTAAGGCTGAATTTCCAGATGTCACCAAAGGAATTGGAAAAATTACCACCGACATTTCCTCAAAATTCACTCCTAAAAGGAAGTCAGAGTTAAAAAGGATTGGAGAAGATATCTTAGGTATCTTTGACCCGAGAACAATAGACCCACTTTTGCGAAAGTCAGTGAAAAGTAGCGGCTTTGCTACTTTGGCTGCGATCAGACATCCGTCCCTAGTTGCAGGTGCTACGAATTCGAGAGAGAGTAATTTTCATTTCACTCAGCATTTCACAGCTACCGATAATCCAGTCGAGACAGGACGCGAAGTAGTCCGTGCATTTTTAAGTGCGGGTTTTGGCAAAGCCTTAAACGCCACCGGCGATCTAGCCGCGACACATAGTTGATAATAATATGGCAGATGTATCTATTTTAGGAAGTGATTCAACACAAAAAGTTATTGTAAATGCAGTACTTTCAGAAGAGCTTCACCTACATTCCAACATTACCCGATACGCACTAGAGTCGGGCGCAGTCGCTAGTAATCATCGAATCATTGAACCGTCTACTGTTGAAATTAGAGCCGCGATGTCGAACATCGGTGGCGTTGGCCCGTCATCAACTAAAATGTCCCAAATTGAAGCGGCTTTTAATACAGATGAACTTTATACTTTAATTACTCAGCATCAAGTATATAAAAATATGGGATTTTTGCATGTTCGTCTGGTGAATGTAGCCCCAGATGGGGGCGCGCTTCAAGTCTCTTTAACCTTTCGCACAGTGCCGATTTTCGGTGAAGACGTAAATATCAACGTTTCTCCCGATACTCAGAAAAAAATAGATAAAACTAATACCGGAAGCGTCCAGATAAGAAACTTAAATACCAATGAATTTAATGCCATTACCAAAACTTATGGAGCAGCGTAATGCCTCAAGTTATTCCTACTAATTCTGATGGATTTTCTAGCTTTAGCGTTAACGCTGGAATATTTGCGTTTATGTTAGAAACGTACTGGAACTCCAACCCCAGCATGTGGTTTGCCAATATTGGATTGTCTGACGGGACTATTTTAGTCAAAGGGGCAGCGTTAGTGCCAAACGTCAATCTATTTGATTTTTCCCCCCGCTTCACTCGTAAATATGGGCAATTTAGAATCGAAGATTTAACCGGAGCAGGAAACGCAAACGATGAAAGTTTAGGTAATTCTGCTCAGCTTATGTATTACACCCCGGGTGAATTTGAAGCGTTATTCCCGCTTTTTAATGCTCCGCGTAACAAGCCTCTTCTCTATGATTTTGATGATCTTTTTACCATTGCGACTATCTAATGACGAAAAGATATATTAGAAAAATACGAATAACGATCACCGAAGAAGACGGCAGTAACCCCATTATATTTGAATCAGAAGGCAGACGCGAAGACCCAACCATTGATTTTCATATTCAAAAGACGTTAAGCGGGATAGGAGAAGCGGTTGTTCTTCTTTACAATCTAAACCAAGAAACGCAACAACGATTAATTACACCGCGTCAAAATGTAGAAATAGAATTAGGATATAAAGATGACAAGACCTTAACGGCGGCGGCAAAAGGTGTCACTATGTCGGGATTTACGACCGGCGAAAAGAGACCAGATATTCTAACTACTTTAAATATTATTGATTCGTATAATGCGTTTGTCGATAGTAGTTTTAATCGCACTTATAATCCCAATACACCAATAGCCACGATTCTAAGAGATATTATAGCAACGCTGCCGAGAGTTGCGCTCGGAACGATTGATATTGATTTCAAGCTCAATGGCATTGAAACCACCCCTGCCACCGGATCATCTAAACGAATATTTCACGGCTCAAGTGAAAAAATTCTGAATGAACTATCACGTCAATATTTTTTCTCCGGTAATATTCGTGACGGGATTTATTCAGCTTATGACACTTCAAAAACTTCCGGCACTATATTTGAGATTAGTTTTAAAAATGGACTGTTAATGACAGCTCTACCTCAATTAAAATATTTAACTCAATTAGTCACGGGTGTATTAATCACCTCCGTTTTAGACGCTAGAATTAATCCCGGAGATATTATCCGACTTGAAACTAAAACAGTCCCTTTCATCAATGGCGATTACAAAGCCACACTGGTAACCCATACGGGCAGCTCGCATGGCAATGAATGGACAACCACCATTCAGCAAATTGGAGGCATAGGCGCGCAAGCGTTAAACACCAAGATTAATAATTTGATTAAGAATTAGATTGGTGACCAGAGACAGAATCGAACTGCCGACCCCACCCTTATCAGGGGTGCGCTCTACCTGCTGAGCTATCTGGTCATAATAGTAAAAACAGGAGACCCATTACGCCTATATAAAATGTACCGCCCACTACCCAAAATGATAGCGGAGTCGCCCAAAATTGAAAAAATATTAAAGCGATGAAGAGGATAAATAAAATAATGCCGAGGGTAATGCAGGTGATAAAATGAGGGAGGGGGTTAATTTTCATTTCCAGCTTTTTCCCTTTTGATTATGCTCTCCTTGTTCGTAATTTCGTCTATCACGGACCAACTCTCAGACGTTATGCTGGTTACTAATAGAGTATACAGTCCGTTCTCGTCGCGCAATCTTATTTCCTCTCCTTTAACTTGATAATGTCCGAAGGAAGCCTCAAAACCATAAATAGTTACGGTTTCTCTGTAAGCTTTATTAAGACACGACTTAATATCAAAAATGATTTGCATAGGGGTTCGGGTGTCTTTTCTGTTTTTATTCATCTAGAAACACCCCTGCAATAAAATAAATAAATCCGAAAACCACTAACCAAAGAATTGGCACGCCGACTAAAGTTAATATTATATTCCATAATAAGAAGGAGGGGGGAGACGAGAAGGCGATAGATAAAAAATAATAAAAGGAATACAAAAACAAGAAAAAAAACGGGATCGCAATAATGCCGGTTATCAAGCCATATGTTGGGTCGCTCTTCATAATGATGTCTCATCTTCTTTCTTTAGTTGTGGGGACGGGAAAGAGACTCTAATTAAAAATAATAAATTTCTTCCTTTGTCACCTTTAGTCATCGGCATTCTAGTTTGCCAGTGACGTTCTACCAGAGCGTCAACCCATGATGGATCGCAATACGGCACGGGATCATTTATATTTTTTATAAAGTGCAGTGCGTATAAATCGGCTGTAGAGGTAGCATAGTCCTCACTAAAGTTAGATATGTCTAAATCTGGATAATTCAAGAATTCTTCAATATCACGCATATAATTTAATATTTTAACTGAACAGATATACTTAGTTAATAACTCTTCAGTCTTAGAATTAACAGGAACTTTTAACTCTTTCAGTTCATTTAAATATTTAGGATTAGTTTCCATTCTGGTTGCTAAATGATCTATTAAATCAGACCAAGTATTTTTAATACTCATGATGCCTTCCTCATTGCTTTAAGAACCGCTTCAATTTGCGGGGATAGTTGATGTTTAACCACTCCTGATTCGGATTCTTGATTTTGCAGATGAAAGTCAGTTACTCCAAGCTTCAGAACTTTTCCCATTTCTTTATCTCTATACAACGGTAGCTCGTACAGCTTAAGCCTGGCTGGGTCATTATAAATTCTTAAAGCCTCTTCGATCTGCATTTTTCCGTACTCAAATCCGGCATCGTTTACTTTATAAATAGCGACCATAAAAGGGTATGTATTTTGTACACAAATAAAGAAAAATTCGTCAGCAGGTTTTTTTAACGATCTCATTAGTTTAGTATAAAAATAAGCTTGAGCGAAATATCCATAATCTTTCGCAGCGTAAAAAAATTTGTCTGGGCTAGAGTCAGCGCACTGCTTTAAATCTATAATACGGCCATAAATTTCTTGATAATAATCTATTCTACCTTTTACTTTGTATCCCCACATTTCGCTAAAAAATGAGCGTTCAGCGACCCCTTCCTCAAAATATTCCGGAGCGCAATTACTTATGTTTTTAGTCATAGCTGCTGATTTTAGCCAGTCATCTTCTCTGATGATTGTTTTGCCCGCGCTTCGTAAAAGTAGTGCGGCCATCTTAGCTTTCCCCTCCTTTGTTCTTCCGTCGCACTTTTCCAAAACAGCGTATTCATGATTTAAAAGCTCTGGCTCTAAAACCATGGTATGAAATAAATGACCAAACTGAAAGCATGCCTTGTCTATGTGCGGCAGAAAATACTCATGAGGATTATTCATAAGAGATTTTAATTTAGAACAGTTAAGAGCGTCGGCTTTTCTATATTCTTCAAATGTCATTTTATGCATTTTTTATTTTCCTTTCTAGCTAACACAATTCTCTTAAAAAACATCCTCTCTGATTCATTAGGAAGTCGTTTAATTTCAGAAAGTTCTTCTAGCACGTCTAACTTTTCCCCGGGTTTCAGTTCCTTTTCAAGCGATTCTCGTGATACTGATGGAGTACGGCATAGGTAATCAAATCTCTCTTTCACCTCGGCATCTTCTAAGATATTATAAATATTATCTTTGGTCATTTTTTGTCCCCTAAATTTCTATTACGTTTTTGCATTTCTTACACCATAAAACAACCACCGCATCAAATCTTAAATCAATAAAAAAATCTAACGGAATCTCGCAATCATGGCATACACCAAAGTCTATCTTAGAGACAATGCTTTTCGTTATATGCTTGATTATTTTTTAAATCTTTAATAATTGTTTGATTTTCAAGAAGAGCGCATTTGGTGCATAATGCAATCGAATAACAATGAATATCGCCGGTATAAAAATAAACGCTATCAGAAGTGCCGCAATTTGAACATGGATTGATATTAGTAAACTTATCTTTTAAGAGCAGGTCTGTATAATCCTTTTTCATTTCCATAATCTCCTTATATAAAAACTATAATACATTGGTTATTATATTTATATAAATCATAATGTCAATACTTATTATAGTTATTTATTAAAAAAATACTCTAGCCCTATTCTCTCCTATGATAAGATGGATATTTTAATTTAGGATAAAAAAATGGATCGAGGAGCAAGATTACCCGAAGCTGTTCAAGCTCAATTGATACACAGCGAACTCATGCTTAGATATAGAACCAGTTTTCCCGGGATTATAAAATCGGTTGTGGTTGAAAATGGCGCGTTGGTTGGGGTCGATGTAACACCCGCAATTGCCGCGGTTTTTAACACAGGCGATGAGATTACTTATACTAAGTTACCGGTTTTAGAGCGCATTCCTGTTGTATTCCCGCGCAGCAATAAAAGTGGATTTTCGCTTACCATTCCCATTGTCGAGGGCGATGATTGCATGATTTTTTGCTGTGACAGGTCAATCGATACTTGGAAGTTACAGGGAGGTGTCCAACCCCCCGTAGAACCTGCTCAAAGTCGTTCTTATGATTTATCGGATGCCGTCGCGTATATCGCACCGGTAACGTCTGCCAGCAAGCTAACAGAGTATAATGGCAGTGCAGCAGAATTGCGTAACAGCGATGGAACGAAAAAAGTAAGTGTATCTGAAACGGAGGTAAAAGCTGTTTTTGGAAGTGCGGAGGTTACGTTAAACGCAACCGGTATAATAGCTAGTTTTAGCGGTGGTAGCGTGAATATAACTAGTAGCGCAATCATTTTAACTAAAGGCGGCAGCTCAATCATGATGGATATCGGCGAGATCAATATTAATTCGCCGAGCGTGAAAGTTAATGGCACGCCAATTCCAGCATAATAACTGACATTGGAAAATAAATAACTTAAATAACTATTGACATTGTTTTTTATAAATGTTTCAATGTCTAATCCTGTGTAAATTGATGCAGGAGAAGCCATTATGGCTTAGAGCTGATTTGGGGCAATTTCCTGCTGTAGTGTAAAAACTTGAGTTGCTCTTATCAGTTCACCATCTCGATAGATAGGTTTTCATATAGCTGCTGTGGGAATAGAGATACTCTAATATGAAATCTTAGAAAGAGATACCTGAAAACGTTCAAGATTTCCCACTATTGGGCGTTTTTGCTTCGGCCAATTTATTAATATAGTCTGCGGTTTATTGAATCGTGTTTGAGTCAATAAAAACTCCACCGAGTCTCTCTATCATTCCTCCCGTAGCCAACAAGCTATGAAGCAGTCCTTTTTTCCATGATATTTTATTGTAATTTAGAACAGTAAAAACAGTTGTTTTATCTTTATTAAACGTGCTTTCAACGGCTTCGGCAATCGAATAAACGCCCTGAATTTGATTAGTTATTACGTATAAATGAACATCGCAAATCTCTTCTTTTTCTGTATTTTCGTTTAGCCTAGCGTTTTCGTCCCAATCTTCGACCACCGGATTAAAATACTCACATTTTATTATTCTGATTAGATGCTTTCGCCAATCTGTTTTTCCACACGTTCCCCCTAGAAATACTTTCATTTAAAATATTTTTCTCACATAGCTGGAGATAGATTCGACCGAGCGAGTAGGTTTGATTTTACCAAGTTTATTAGTTTCCCGCGCAACATTTTTGAAAAACATGCTATCCGTTCGCGTTAGTTGATTTGGTCGATTGGCAATTATTTCATCTTTAAAATTATTCAGTCGGTTTTTAGCTGTTTTAAGTTGGGATATCTCATTGCGAATTTCATAAATAAAAGTGCTATGGTCAGGCGATGAGCTATTTTTTTTATTCCTTAAAATATGTTGATAGTTTTCTATTTTTTTTAGACTGGTATCAATATATCTTAAAGTTTCTTTTTTATTTTTACTGTCACTTTTTGTTTTAAACCAGTTTTCAATAGATTGTCTAAAATAAGATGACGATTTTAAAATGGATCGGGCGGCCGATGAGAAAAAACCTGACATAATAATACCTCCTGCTAACTGAAATGGATTCAGTTAAGTATTAATCAAAACAACACAATGTCAAGTTCTCTTGCGAAATCTCGCGCCTGTTGGTATTATTCGCCCATGAGCATAGCACTAAGATTAAACAAATTCACCGGTGATTTTACTATCTTGAAAGGCCGCTTTTTATTGATTTCTGGACCAGATGCCATAGTCCAGTCAGTAAAAGTGAGACTTTTAACTTTATTGGGGGAATGGTATTTAAACACTGAAAACGGAATTCCGTATTACGAAGGCACCCCCCGTATATTTAGCTCTAAAACCTCGGACAACGAGGCTTCGTGGATTTTCCGTCGAGCCATTTTAGACGTGAAAGGAGTGGAAAGAATCAATTTTTTTAACTTTTCCAAAGATGTTAATTTGCCGCGCGGCTTTAGGTTAGAAGTAGGACTGGACGTTGAAGCGAACGGAACAACAGTTGAACAAACATTAGGGATTGTATAAATGGCAGAATTTGGTTTAACGCCGAACGGCTTCGAGTTAAAAAGGCTAACCGATATTCGAGAAGAAACGGCAGCCGAAATGAGTTTAATAGAAGACCTTCAAACCGAAGAATTTTTGCAGCCAGATTTTGAAAGTGACGATGTGTCAATGGAACTTGTGCTAGTAGCGATTGACCCCATTGCTACGATCTGGGAAGTGTTACAAGCTGTTTCTAATCAATACAATAAAAACAATGCCACTGGCAACGTGTTATCTGCATTAGTTCAATTTGTAGGAATTTTACGAAAAGACAGCAATCCATCTACTGTTAGTGTGGATTTAACGGGAACTCCCTTGGCAACTATCCCTGCCGGTCAAACCATCTCTGATGCTAACAATGTCAATACTTGGGTTATTCCCTTAGAATTTACATTTAGTGGAGGGGGAAGCGCAACAGCTGATGCAGAGTCGTTGTTGCGCGAAGCAATAGCAGCTCCAGCGGCAACTCTAGTTAAGATACTTACTCCTCAGCTTGGCTGGGATACGGTTAACAATCCTCTAGCTGCAATTCTCGGAAATAAAGAAGAAACGGATACGGCTTTAAGACGTAGATTTGATTTGTCAAAACTTGCTCCAGCCGCCGGACCTGCGGAAGCCGTGGCGTCTAATTTAATAGATTTAACAGGCGTCACATTTGTTCGAGTTTACATTAACGAAACGTTAATAGTTGACGCAAATGGGCTGCCCGGAAAAACTTTATCAGCAATTGTGCAAGGCGGAGATAATGACGAGATTGCTAAAACTCTGCTCGCCCGATCCGGCAGCGGTACTGAGTTTTTCGGAACGACGGTGGTGGTACTGGAAGATGTTCAAGGTCTTTTTTATTCCATTAAATGGTTTCGTCCTATTTTGACTCCGATTTTTATGATTGTAAACGTCACTATTCTTGATGAAGATGTTTTTCCCGCTGACGGCGCACAGCAAATAAAAGATGCAATAGTCGAATACTCGATCAACGGAGTGAAAGGATTAGGTGTCGAAGAAGGATTTAATGAAGTCGGATTCCCTCCCGGGGAGCCGATTATATTTACTCGATTAAGCACCCCTATTAATTTTATTCCCGGACACAAAATCACAACTTATACGATTGGACTTGCGCCAGCTCCCGTAGGAACCTCCGATATTCCCATTTCTTTCAATGAGTTAGGAAATTTTATTGATACAAATATCACCGTAAACGTGACCCCATGATATGATTCAAAAAGTAGAATTTCCTGAGCAAACCATAGATGTAGCGGCCGAGGCTGAACGTCGTATTTTAACCCAGTTTCAAGCCAAATGTTTAATTGTTGATACCATTAGTGCCGAAATTACGCAAATTCAGGATTTAAATGATGCGGAAGTAGGGGTGTTAATTGGGCGAACGATTGCGGAAGCTGTCGGTGATAACTTAGATGTCATCGGTGATATTGTTGGCCAAGATCGGCTAATAAAAAATAGAGATATCATTACTTATTTAAAATCTAATCAAGCGGTCGGCGTGAATAATTATCCGGTTTTTATGACTGGCGGCATTTTAGCAAGAGATGGCATTGCAACCGATGCAGAATTTAGAGTATTAATAATTTCTAAAATTTTTAAAAATCATACTCAAGCCGGATCAATTCCAGAAATTTTAAATTTTGTTAAATTGGTTTATGATATTAATATCTCAGTTAGGCAATTAGGCTTAATGGATATTACTATTATTGTGCCCGCTGGCACAAAAGAATCCATAATTTTAACATTGATTTCACAAATCAGCACAACGCAAACTGATCATCAATATTTTTTACCTATCCCGACTTGTGTTAGAATCGTTAACTTAGAACATAGGCCTGCTGGGGCTTTGCAAGCCAATAATCCAGCCACAAAAGTCAATGATGCCCCTGTGGGTGGTCAGTTTATTTTAGTTTAAAAAGGATACAAATATGGCTACAAGATTATTTATTCCTCCTCCCGTCTGGGCGGAAGATGCGGTTACTCCCTTTCCAGTCACACCTACCCCGGGGATCGCATATCGAAACGATGCGGTTTTACCGTCGGTGATAGAGGAGGGCCAAAGGTTTTTTGATGATCTTTTGGGCGAAAACTGGAATGACCAACTGTTCAAGATCGGGGAATTTATCAAAGAAGTGAGCCAGACCGGCGTAACGGCTTGGTCTCCTTTAGTCAATTATCCCGTCGGTGCGCTTCAAATTGGTAGTGATAATGGAATTTATCAAGCCATTTTGGCATCAGGTCCATCAGGGGTGGGCGCAAAAGACCCGGTATCTGAACCGACTTTTTGGGTAGATATTGAAGGAATCGGCACAATCCCCATCGGCGGTGGCATCTGGTTTTTTGGGGCTTCAATTCCTTCTAATTTTTTGAAATTAGATTTTTCGCCAATATCTCGTACTACGTATGCGCTTTTGTTCGCAGTAATTGGGACTCTTTATGGGCCTGGAGACGGTGCAACCACTTTTAATTTACCGGACGGATTAGGCCATTTTTTACGAGTTTTAAACGAGACGGGAAGTGGATTTGATCCTAGCCGAGTTTTAGGCACTTTTCAAAATTTTAGTACCGCAAGACCGCAAAATACTGGTGTGGGGGGGAGGATGGACGAAAATGGAAATATTGTGGCTTTCGCCACCCATGAAACCCCGATTGCGACCGATCCATCCCTGAGCGGGTTTTCTCGAATATCAAAAACAGGAGAACATGTCACGGTTGTGCATATTGATATTCTTCGATCTGGGGTAGAGCCAGACATGGTAAACGCTATGCCGGGGGATCCGGAAAGTAGAGGGTTAAACTTAGGAGTTAATTTTGCTCTTCGAGCATTATAAAAAAGGAAAAAAAATGAAAGGCTATTTTTACACACATGAGACCTGTGAATTTGCAGGAGAAACGGATTTAAGAGTCGATCCGGGTGAGGCGAGGCTAAATGCGAGACGGGCGGTTACAAAAGATCCCCTCGATCCAGTCCAGCCGGTGAAATATTTATTGCCCGGCCACGCCACCCTCATTGAACCGCCGCTTTTAGATTCAGATGAGCTGGCGTGTTTCAATTGTGAAACGAAGATATGGGAAATAAAAACAAAATTTACAGGGCTTATTTATTTAAAAAGAGATGGAAGCTCAAAATCTGTAGATTGTTTGCCTGCCTGTATTCCTGACGAGTTCACTCAAATTGAGCCTGACGAAAATCATTCTTATTTTGATGATATAACCCAAACATGGATTCTGGATAAAAAAAGAAAGTTTTTTGCCGAAACAAAAACGTTTGCTGTCGCCGCGTTTGAAGGATTTGAAGGCGCGACGTTTAGGGGTAGCGTTGAAAACATTGAATCGATAAAAGCAAAACGAGACATTGCGATCGATCAAGGAAAAACGACACTGGGATTGTGGGACTCTTCAGGAAATTTTCATGGCGGATTAACCCTCACGGAGGTTGACAACATTATTGAAAAATTGTACGATAATTGGACTGCTCAAGAACAACTATATCTTATTTAAAAGGAGAAATGATGGCTAAATTCTGTTCTCAGACTAACAAAAAATTGAGAATTCCTAATAATTATTTGCCCGTAGGAAATAATCTAGTGCCGCATATCCAGCAAGGAAAATCTATTTTAAAAGTAACGTTGCCCAAACATCTAGTCGGGATTGGAAATTTCATCAAACTGGAAGCGATGGTGTTAACATCGTCGGGCGCAGGAGCTATTTTTAATTCTCTGAATGGAGAATTAGTTGCAGTGAGTACCCAAGCGGGCGTCGGCGGTGATGATATTTTTCCTCATATGTTTTCCGGTTTTTTTCCTATTGACCGAAATCATGATATGGAGTTTCAATTAAATGTGGGTTCAGCGCGCGCAGGTGGAACAATGTTAATCAATCATTCAAGTTACCAGCCGAACTACGGAGATGATTTTATTTATACTTATCTCACAGCAGAAGAAGTGATTATAGATGATTGTACTGACGAAAAATAAGAATAGATCTTTAAGAATAGATCTTGTTGATCTTCGATGGTTTTTCTAAAAAAAAATCCTCTCGGACTAAGCCGTGTTGAAATTAGCTATGAGGTCAGAGAGGATGTAGAGTGATCTACAGGAGACTAAAATGAAGAAGTACACTAGCACAAAAGATTTTAGAATGGAATAGCCATCTATACTTGTTTTGTTCTGTAGTTTATAATCACTCATTTTATTAATTAAGATAAAAGGGTTTATGATGCCAGAGCCAGTAACGAGAAAGTCAACGTTTCAAAAAATAATAGAAGTGGTGACGGTTTCAATTCCTCTTATCGGTGCAGCGGTCTATGTTATTTATAGCATATCAAATATGGATTATTCGCTGAAATCTGCTAAAGCCGAAATATCATCTTTGAGAATGCAAGTGAAAGAAGTGTCAAAGAGTACTGTTACTATACTCTCGCAACAAATGAGAGATGTGGTACTCATCAGCGTTAATAAATCATCTATAGATGATTACATGAGCACAGACGGCCATCATATGGAGGAATTTTCTGCTAGATTTAATCGAATTAACAATCACATACAAGACAATTCCCGAGCCGATGCAATGAAATTCCAAAATATCAATATGCAAATCATGGAGATATACAAATATCTCAATCCACCAATCTTCAAAGGAAATTAATTTTTAAAAAGGAACTAAAAATGAGAACGTTAAAATTATCTACTCTTAGTCTAGCTATAGCCTCTTTATGTTTGTCTGGGTCACTAATGGCCAACACTCCTATCCCTGTTTCTCCGTTGATTCACGGGGGATTATACGTAAGTGGTGGAATGGGCTATGCTCATACGTGGCGTTCAGGAAAGTTTATTCATGGCAACGCAAAACTGTTTTCGGTTGAGTATTATCCGCGAAACTATACGGTAGCGGTAGGATATAAATTTACAGATCATGTAGGAATGCGTTTTGGGATGACAAAATTAATGGCCATGCGTTTTATTAATCGTCATGACGAGAATATTCATCAAAAAATTACCGCCTATTCACTCACAGCTAATGGCTATTTTCCAATCAAGAAAATAGATTTACTCGCGGGGATTGGCTTGGCCAAATTAAACGCAGCGCAAGAAGTAAATGGGAAAGTAGGGGCTGAAAAACGCTCTATTGTTCCGGTTTTCAGCTTCGGAGGCCAGTATCAACTAACGCGAACAGTGTCAGTAGGCTTGAATTATACTCTGATCGCGGGTCATAAAGATGTCGGTAAATTTGGCACATTACAGGCCTCGTTACAAATTTATGTCTAAACTAATTATCACTATTTTGTGTATAACTGCTATGACTTTTTGTCTTAGCAGTTGTGCCGCGCTCAGTGCCGCTCGTGCCTTGTTAGGGGGTGGATCATCTAAAAGTCTTTCTGTAAAAGCTCAGGTCGGTAACAATCAAACGACAGCGGCAGGGACGGCCACGAACGTTAAAACAAATCATGGAAATGTCGCGGGTCGTCAAATAGTTAATGGCAATAACACAATTAACGGAATAAGCTATTTTGGATTATTAGGAATTTGTTTCATGCTTCTTGTTTTTGGCATGGCTATCCCTTCACCTATTCCATGGCGAGCTATAAAGAAAAAATTAAGAGGACGTATAAATGACAGAAAAAAAGATATTAGTTAAGTTCTGCTTACAAGTTATGATCTCTACTCTAACGTTAATTTTCATTAGCGTCGTAATAATTAAACTAGAGTGGAATCTTTTCAATATGCAAGTTAGCGATTATATCGCTACGTTTATAATGAGCAATTGCGCGTCCTTTCTTCTTAATTTTGGCGTAGTCTTAATAAGAAGAAAAAAAGTAGAAATAAAATAACTTTTTTATTATCTATATTTAGATTGAAATTTCTTTCCTATTCCTTTGGCAATATTAGACAAAGGGGCTTCGTGTCTTTTAGAAACCGCCATTTCTTCTTCTAGCTTTTTAATAGTTTCTTTGGCTGCCGGAATAAGATTGGGATTTTTTTTGCACAAAAACCCGTTAACAAAAGCATGTTGAGACATAAGATCGGCTGAGATGTGACCAATGCTCCTAAGCTTAGATCTGGTCGTAGGAGGCCTATTAATATGCTCGCCATTAGCGCGGCTTGTAAGAGCATTTTTAACAGCTTCGTCGCCATGATTAATCGGAGATCGAGAAATGATAGTGCTTTCCGGAAACGATTCTTGAATTAAATCCGTTGGTTTGGCTTCAAAGGCAGCCTTATTTTTATTAGCTACCATGAATTTTAATCCGTGAATAACTCCTTCTTTTTTAACGGTCTCGTACTCAATATTAATATCAGTTTTTAAGTTAATTTCACTCATCGAATAATCAACCACTCTTTGCTTAAAATTCCCAAAGTGTCTATATTTGTCTTCAATGTCAAATTGCTCTTTGAGTGAAGCTAGCGATCGAGTGAAAAAACACACCGGTTTTTGAGAAGCTTGTAAAAATAAAATAGCTATTTCATAAAAGCGAATACTGTAACTGCTAGTGAGTTTAGAAATGGATTCAAGTCGATAAGTAGTAAATTTACGTTCTAAATGATAAAGATATTCAGCAACGTCCGGATGAAAGCAAATCGTAAATTCTTTGGTTTGCTCGTTTATACTAAATTCATAAATCCATCTTGATCGAACAAAAGTGCCATCTTCTTTTTTAATCCCATATTCTCGTTCAAATAAGCTTGTGGCTGCCGCTTTTGTCTCTGTAAAAAAAGAGCTTTTATTAACGAGTCCCCAAAAATTAAAATATTTTTCAAAGTTGATCGTATGAGATAATTGGAATTCTAATGACATAGGATTGATTTGAGAAATAATAAAGAGCAATAGCCT
>SDBT01001262.1_pt1 | contig 43972 bp, 71 predicted proteins | sample 2277101 | NCBI WGS metagenome assembly SDBT01 (sample SAMN10404973, study PRJNA504765) | marine sediment metagenome | isolation source: marine sediment core GS10_PC15, 103 cmbsf | place: Arctic Ocean: Southern Knipovich Ridge | collected 2010
AATATCTTTCTGCTCATTATACTAAATGTCCAAATACGTCTACTGCCCAAGTCTCTAAGGTAGCATCACTACCTGTTTCTATACTTATAGAGAATACATCGCCAGTAGCCTGGGTTACGACTGCTGTATCCTCAACACTGTCCCTAATGAGCACAGCAGCAGCAGCAACTGTATATGTAACACTATTGAGGTAATCATCATAAGTAGCACTATTACCACCAAAACTGGCTATAGCCTCAACACCTTTACCACCATTAGTGAAGGCTGTTACTCTGATTACTATATGGTCAGGAATAAAAGTCTTGCCTGTAGGCACAATATATAAAGTAGTAACTGCTACGGTCTTAGCATTGATGCCAACAACTGTGGCTACTTTGGTTATTGCGCCCTCATTAAGTTCAGACATAATACCTCCTACAGTTTATATACCGTATCACCTTCATGGCTAACTACTTCACCATCATAGCATACTATTGCATCAGATATGGCAGGCATCATACTCTTTATTGTAGAGCCTGATACCTGAGTTACTAATAGCTGTCTCTTCTCAAAGTCCATACTAGTTGGATTAGTATGAACAGGCTGGTCTTCAGGTCTAGTTGGACGATGATGTGGTCTTATAGGTGGCAACGTTATTTACTCCTATACAAAGTTGTAAGTTTTGATTGTAGTTCTGCTACTCTTTTCCGCAATACTTGTCTAGCATAATCAGTAATACCAGGAGCTTGAGCACTCCTGTTCAGCTTGTGTATCTCTTGGAGCACAGCTATCTTCTCAGGCTCTCTCATGAATATCTCTATAGTTCTCTCAGATACTTCTGCTACTCCCAACTCTCTTGCTTTAGCTCTCTGTTGTAATAGTTCTATAGCTGGTTCTCTTTTCTCCAGAATCCTCTTAGCATAATCAGTAAGTTCAGCAGGTCCAGGAGGAGGAAGAGTTGAAGGTGGAGCTGCTCTCATCTCGGCAGGAGGCTTTCCGTATAACCTTTGGTACTTCTGTTCATAAGTCTCTTCAGGCGGTTTAGTCACAGCTACCTCAGGAGGAGCCTCTTCCACTTCCTTAGCAGTATCTAGTGATGAGCGTACAGTAGCTTCAGCCACATCTGTATCAAAGCCCAAAGCACCAACTGTTACCTGCATACGGACAGAGCCAAGCTGATAGATATGGCGGATAGATGAGACTCTTGCTACGGGGTCAGAAGGATAAGTAATAGGGTTTCCCCATTCCTCAAACATAAAGTCTCTGTCTGCATAAGCTGCCCCCCAAGTAGAGCCACTGTCCGATGAGTTACGGAATCTACCTCCTGTGTAAGCACCAGTAGCATCATCTCGCCAACAGGCGGAGTTGCCCAAACTTCCAGCTGGTGCTCTCATTATAATAGCGTACATAAGACCTGCTTTTAGTACGCAACTGGAATCAAAAGTTATTGTTTCCCAAGTTCCTGTTTCCTGCCAAGAGTTACCGTTAACAGTTACAGACGCCAAGTCTGCACCTGTAGGTTTTCCATCAGCATCTGTAGCTCTGATAGAAATTGTAACATCTCCAGGACTACCTGCTGGATACTTGTTAACATTCAACTTGACATAGGTAATTTTGTGAGAGCGAGATGGTGTAAAGGTCTGAGCTTGCCAATGATTGTCATAGCAGCAGATAGCCTCCGTGTCCCCAGTAGTATAGTTTTCAAACTTAGTAGCCACTACCTGTAATCCTCTATCGCCAATTTATCGTATAGCTCTACTCTAGCATCGTGAGGAGCATACATCCTGCCAGCCATAGCCTCAAACTTAGCTCTGGCTAGTAGAGATGCTGCTCTACTGTTCACACTAGCCTGAGTAGTTAGTGAGCCTGCTAGAACAATCCTGTATATATCATCGTATGCGTCTATCTCAGTCTGGTCAATTCCGTTAGGACTAGCACTAGTTATAACATTAGTCCACAGCCCATCTACACCTTCATTACCATAGACTATGAAGTGGTTAGGTATTAGCGTATTTATTCTTTCCAGATACTCATAGAAGTACGGAACAGCATCTGAGTAGAAAGTTAAATTTACAGAATCACCGCTGGCAGGATACTTAATCTCAAACTCCAAGTCATCTAGAGCTTTCAGATAGCTAGCAGTCATATTGAGCAGTCTATATATCAGCGATGCTGCATACTCAAAAGGCTGAGCATTGATGTCAAACTGAGGTTGGAGGCTATCTATAATACCATCATCCTCGCCAAGAGCATTTAGAGCCATAGCTACTCCTGACCCTACACACTCAGCAATAACAAAGCCAAGAATATCATAGATGGTATCAGTAGTGTAGCTCTTAGTATACAGTGGGGGATTACCGAGTCTGATAAGTGTCTCCCTCAGCTTAGCCCACATACCTTCCAGCTCTACCAACTCCCACAACTTACCGCCAGCTGAGATGGTTTGCTGATGCTTTACCCAGAGCCTAGGAGGAGCACCTTCATTAGTACCATCACCTAGATAGTGGGCAGTATCAGACACAGTATATCCATAGCCAATCTCTGTCCAGTAGCCTTTCATACTGGGGATAGTGCGGTCTTGATTGCGGAGGATGATAGTAGCGTAGTCGTCGTAAGGTTCTTCAACGTGGTCAATCAGTAGAATGCGATTACCATAAGCAGCAGAGTCAGTAGAAAGGTCAACAGTAGTCCCAGCATCCTTACTGGTAAATACTAGCTTACAGTAAGGAGTATTGGTAGCTGCTTGCTGAGCTGTAAGGAAGGTGCCTGATACTGACCTTGCCACATCATACTCCTTACTATCCAGGTCGTGGATATTCTATTAGAGAATCCTCTTCTGGAATCTGCTCATGTATGTCAACCTGCACCATAGCTTCCTCAGCAAAGTCCTTGACGAAGTTGCGCACCTCATCATTCGCAAGCATAACAAGCATCCTTTGCTCAGCTATTGAGTGCTCTTCACAGGATACGCCATAGCAAACCTTTACGCTCTCAACATGAGGCACTCCATCTGTAGGATAATGATATACTGCTCTCAGTTCAACGGGATTCCTTATCTTCTTATTACCCATAGCAGTCCTCCTATGGCAAGGCTACCTCAGTATCTATGTCCGCCTCAGCCTTAGCAATAATAGCCAGATTCCTTGCTGACAGCTCACCTCCATCCATATCAGGCGGAGGAACTGAAGCCTTCTCCTTGAGTTCCAATAGTTTCAATACTTTCTCTACATCCACTGTAATTCTCCTAAGTTATTTTATTTTAAGTTAGGGCGCAAATGCTGGGTCAAGGCTGTACAAGAACCAAACCGAACTACTACCATTATCATAGGATATACGAAGTCCTAGGTGGAATGGTATTGCTCTAACGAAGTTGATTTGCCACATCCCAGTGCCAAACTTAGGTTCAAATAGCCTCTTCATATTGAAGTATTTACTGTTATATGCCCAGTCTTGCCTATCACGATACTCCTTGGTAGAAGTAGTATCAGGTCCATACATATCGCAGATGTAGGTATAGACACTGCCACCCCAAGAAGAAATGACAACTCCATAGAGTAGACCTGGACGAGCTGTCGGGAACTCAGCCAGAAATCTTGCTTTTCGGTCAGCGTTCCAGCCTCCAGCAGCCCTAGCTTCATCAGAGGCAACTGCACCATCACCATCTACCCATGATGCACCTGGGTCAGTTGTAGTTACCTGTCTCTGATTATTGGGGTTATAGCCATAAGGTCCGCCCCAGATAGCTGGAACTTCTGCTCCTCCAAGAATAGCTACTTCTCCACCTATAATAGTTACGGGCAGAGGCAAGTCTTCTGCTGGCGGTGCTCCCTTTGATAGTTCAAATGCCATTTTATTTCTCCCTTATAGATTAGTGCCTCGTACTTTGAAAGTTATTGTAGTAGCAGTCTGCGTTCCTGCCGTCACTACTTTAATATATTGAAAGCCGCCTAACTCAACCACAGTTATGAGATTGCCAGTTCCACATTCTATAATAGCACTCCCAGTTCCCAGTGTCTTGTATGTTGAGTTGTCAAAGGAAACTTGGAAACTCACATCTCCAGAGACTATTGTAGGAATGTAGATTTGCAAGTAGTGATAAACTAAACCCAAATCTACCGCAGCCGATACAGTTGCAGAAGATGCTGGAGTAATTACTGCATCTTTCAAAGGTCCTGGTATCATTTCTTACCTCCCATAGTCCAGAGCTTTACCTGTCTTTTCACGAGCTATGCCGTAGGCTCTTCCTGCACAAGCCTTAGATTCGGCTCCAGGCTCTCCCATACAGGTTTCTATCTCTGAACTGATTGCTTCTCGTATCTGTTCTTCAGATGAATCTTTACTTAGTGCGTCCATTTTAGGATTAGGCATTAGAATCTACCTCCGTGTACTTTCTCAGGTAGCATTGGTATTTCCTCGGTTGACTGTTTTCTGGATAAGATAGCGCCGTCATGTCCTATGACTGTATCCCAGCCAGCTATTATTATTCTGGCACAAGGTGATAACTTAATGTGGACAGGTTTTTTACAGTCAGGGCAGACAACATTATGGCGGTCTGCAATACTATGTAGCTCCTCAAACCTGTGTCCACCTTCACAGTAGTATTCGTATAACGGCATCTTATCTCCTAGGGAGGGCAACCTACAGAGTCACCCTCCCCTTTTCGATTCTACTCCTTTGGCTTAGGTGCTGACTTCAACTTCTCCAGCATGGAGACTCGGTCCTCACCGTCTTCCACCTCAATGCCTGCTTCCTCACATACTAGTTTCAGCTCCCAAGCTCCAAGTCTTTTTAGGTCAGCGTATTTCATGTATCCCTCCTATCTACTCAGTGTCATGAAGAACATAGGTAAGGTTTCATCTTCTGGTGTACCAGGTGTGCCTGCATTGTAGGCAGTATTACCCATGACATATCCAATAGTTTGATACCTGTAACTAGAGCCATCGTAGTCATGGTTAGCGGTACGAATCTGGACAGAACCATCAGCCATAAGCATAACCATTCTCTCACCCTCTGCTGCACCACCTGCCTCAGAATTGTAGAATATACAGTACATCTCACCATAGGTCTGAAACCATCCACTAGAGCCAACTACGGGAGTGTTGTGCATACCAGCACCCATACACTCGTAGTAGTGAGCATTTGCGTCATTATACGCCCAGAATATCAGCTTGTAGGGATTCTGCATGATACCAGTAGCCATACTGGTTTTATTGAACTCAAATGGTTGGTCAACCTCAAGTATACTCACATCACTGTAAGCACTCAAGTCAACAACTGTCTCCCGCTCAGTTGAGGCGTTGAAGAATTTTTCAGTCTTAGAACCCGTACTCTGATAGTCCTGACTTATAATTCTCCTGAAGAATATCCTCTCAGTAGAAGGAGTAGTATCTAGACCTGCTACCCAGCCACCAGCATAGTAGTTATCGGATTGAGCATCTGAGACCGTAGTTTGGTAAGCCATAGAAATCTCATTTGCTTGCTTCCTCACTAGTAAGCCGTTAGCCATATCCTGTATATAGGCATAGGAGTACACAAATCTCCCTCGCATTAGGCTACCATCAGTCTCAGTGACAGCAACTCCCTTACTGTACATCTTACCTCTGTAGGTGCCATACTTGAATACTCTATTGCCTTGGACTAGTTTAGTACCACGAGGATAGAGGGTAGTAGTATCATCAGCAGCATAGACATTAGGTATAGCCAAGTTGCCAAAGCCATTCTCTCCTGAATAGTACTCAGGCATAAAGATTGTTCTTCCCGCGTTTGACCTTATGTCATGATTAGGTCCACCCATTTTATTAGTTCTCCTTTATTTATTTTTGGTGATTAAGGCTCACCGTTCAAAGCCTAGGCAGTTACTGCCGCGTCATTTATGTCATAGATTCTTCCAAGACATAGACTAGAGCCTAGCAGCAAAGCACCGTAGTTAACTAGCCTGATTCCGCCTGCATCGTAGTCTTCCAGTTCAGGGAATCGGACTAGCTTGTAAAGGTCTCCCAGACCTTCAGTTCCGCCATAGGCGTAGGTTAGACCAGGCTCCTGGTTCAGCACATTACCGTGCTTGATAGCGAAGATTGAGAACACTCCACTAGATGTAGCATCAAGGGCTCTAGCATTAGACGTTGACCCAGTGCCAGTACCTGCCTCCTCCCTCACCAGATAGTCAGTTCGGATTATAGGTATGCCATCCCAGAAGAGTACTCTCTTACCTATGTCGTTGTAGCCCATAGTGATGAAACTAAGATTACCAGCAGTGCCGTGTGCTAAGCTAGCAAAGCCCTTCTCCTGATAAGCAGCATCAATTCTGCGGACAATCTCAAAGGGAGCCCAGAGCTCATCTACACCGTAAAGCATAGCGTCAACCAGTACTCTGAGATTGAATAGACTCAGCCCAACACCAACAGGATTATTTATGTTCTTAGCGTCATTGGTAGGGCTAGTTGAGTACCAAGGAGCACCGTGCTCAGCAGCTAAGGCATGAACACCATCCATCTGCAGAGCGCTGGTATAGGTGTTATCTCCATAGATTACTCTAGCTCCAATCTTCCGCTTGAGAGCCTTCTCAGACTCCAGAAGCCTCCGTGCTTCGTAGTTGTTGTAGGTTCCGTAGATACCCTGGATATAGTGGTCTAGCTTCCTCTGGATATAGCAGGTGCGAAGAGTCGTTTCTTTCTCCTCGTAGTCTACATCCTCAGTCCAGGACAGCTGAGTGCCAATAGCTATGTCAGCTACTGCAGCTTCAATAGAAGCCACTGCAGATGGTAGCTCTCTTAGCCACTCTATTTTGAGACCGCTGTGAGCAGCCTGACCTACGGTGAGCCTTTCTATAGGGTTATTTCTTTTGATATCTTCTTCAAAGACACCAGGTATCTTCATTGACTGCGTTAGTTTCTGAGCAGCAGCCAAGTTGTTCCAATGACCTCCACTATCTGCCACTGTACTTTACCTCCTCTTTTATATTTTTGAACTCGTCGTAGATAATCCTTCTCATTTCCTTCTCCCACTGGGGAACTTCTGTAAAGTGCAGCATTGATTCAGCTACCTCATACTTAGTCAGAAGGTATGGTATGACCCCTTTGAGTATGTAGCATACAGACTCTTTCGCCTGCCAAGATACTACATACTGAGTCTTACGATTACCTTCCCTCTCTCTTTGGAAGTAGACATAGGCATTGAAAGTGTCTCTTACCCAGTCAATCATCTTGGTATCAGTGTTAGATATAGTGATAACACACTGATAAGAGTTTTCAGACTTAAAAGGATAGAGATTATCTGGTCTAGTTCTAGGCTTAGCTCTACCACTGTTCTTCTTGTGATGTAAAACTAAGCAACCTTCACCGTCTATGAGACCAGCTAAGTATGCCCAGTCAGTAGCTGCAGGCTCATCCCCAGCCATGTTAGTTCTCCTTTAATAAATTTCTAAGTTTGAGGCACAGCGTTGCGAACCCCTCTAACTGGTGTAGATTCTAGTACCTTAGCTGCTCTTTCTATTGGCGTCTGGGGAGCAGCTTCTCCAGTACCTCCACCTATAGCATAAGGTCCTACACCGCCACCTCTGGCTGTAGATACAGCCTTTAGTGCTTCCTCAAAAGCGTCAAGCTGTGGCATATTCTTCTCTTTGATAGTATCTGGAACTACTCCGTATTGTAGTACTAGATTAGCTCTCCTCAACTCTAGAGCGCTAGCTGATAGCGTCTCTATACTGCTCTTGGCAGTCTCTAATTCTTGCTTGACCTTCGCAGCATCCTCATCAGATACTGCACCCGTCTGACGGGCTTGCTCGTTCTCAGTTATCTTAGCGTTTAGAGTGGCTATCTGTTTCTGCGCCTCAGACGTCTCAAGTTTGGCAGTATTTATAGCTGCCTCATGAGTTGTCTGCTGCGTTGTCAGTTGTCCCTCTAAACTCTTCTTCGCAGCAATTAAGTCTGACTCCGCTACAAACGCCTTACCATCAACTGTTACCTTACCTTCCTTTACCTCTACCTTAGCAGTTGTGGCTACTGGTACAGGCTCAGGAGACTTGGCTGGAGTTGTAGGCTCAGGTGTAGTAGCTGGAGCTACAGGTTCACTACCGCTAGAAGCACCAGGTGCCGTCTGGTTCTCAGTTGTCATGTTACAGTCCTCCCTCTATTATAGTATACCACACACAGTCTGGATTGTCAAGGATATAAAAATAAACATAATATTTATTTACCATACACTTGAATAGATTTATTTGAATCACTTATCCTCTTAGCATAGCTTCTTCTAAGAATCAGCTCTGCTTCATCTACAACCACTCTTCTATAATATAGACAAGTGCGATAAAATTCCAGTGCAAGTTTGGCAACATCTTTCTTTACAACAAGATAGGGTAGAAGCAACTCAATAGCATCTACAGCAAAAGAACTACTTAGTACCAACCTCCATATCTCTTTTCTACCATATCTCTTTTGGCTATATATACGACTACCTTCTAACAAATTAGCAATATAATCTAATACATCTAAGTTAGTATTTGTAAACTGAATGGTTATAGTAGAGCATCTACCTTTACTATCTGATACCATAACACAGCCCTCTCCATCAAAGAAGCCTGCTATATAAGCTAGAGACTCATTCGTTTCCATATTATCCTCCTACTTTATCATGCTCTCGACCAGATACTTCTCTCTCAAATCTTCATAGATACTCTTAGCTTCAGTAGAGATTAAGCTAGTAGTTGTGCCAAAGAAGTTAAGCCAAGCATCGGTTGTAGGGTCAAGTATCCGCAGTCTCTGTCTAGCTTCTCTAAGCCTCTTCTGGTAGCCTGATATAAGCTTAAGTCCATCAGGACCTATTATCTCTTGTAACTGTTCTCGCTCAGCAGCAGGAGCAACCTCATATCTGCGTATCTGCTGTATCTGTTCAGGATCATATTCTCTTAGTACTATCTCTCGGAGATTTCTATATGGTCTCATATACTCTCGGCTAACCTGCCAGTAGAGCTTCTCCATAGGAGTCCAGTCAGATTGTATTCTCTGCAACAGGCGTTCTCGGTGAGGAGCATCCAGAGATTCAAGCAGTATATCTATGTAGGCGTAGTAGGTATCAAAGTCTCTCTCCATTCTCTGAGATTCCCAGTTCCACTTATACTCAGGACTGAGCTCGTAGTAGTAGTATAGTAGTTCCTGGTCTGGTGTCTGAGTAGGAGTAGGAATGTTGCGCTCCTCCAGCATCTTAGCTCGCTCTTCAAAAGTCTTGGGAACATCCTTGTAAGCAGGAGATTCTCCGAGTACTCTGACAGCTTCTGCTAGACTACCTACTAAGTCACTGCGGAAGCCCATCCACTGGTCAGGACCTATCTCTCCTTCTACCCACTGACGATTCATCTCTACCATACTAGGGCGGATTAGTTTATCGTCCTCATAGACTCCAACTGTTCTAGCCTCATTATATACTTTCTCCAAATCTTCGTAGTAGTCTCTAGTCTTAACATCTAGCAGTTGCCAGCTGGAAGGATAGAGAGGAGTCGTTACACCTTGCCATCTACGGTAAGTATCCCACTCGTAGAGTAGCTTCTGCTGCATTACATCTAGTTTATAGTAGTCACTAAATCTTTTGCCTGTTACTGGATACTGACGGTCAATCTGGTCTTGGACTGATACAGGTACTCCAGTTGCTTCCTCAATGGCTAGTCTCATCTCTCTGCGGATTTCTGTGAACTCCTGTGGTCTTATTCTGAACAGACCAGTTTGCTGCATCAGTATGCCCTTAACTCCATCTACTCTGTTAGTGGCATTTAGCCAGAGCTTATCCTCCTCTGGAGTTAGCTTCTCACCAGTCTGCTTCTTCCGCCAGATTTCATCAGCGTCATAGCCTTCCTCTCCTAGAGTAAGCATGGTCATATAGTCTCTGAAACGGTCAGGATAGATATGCTCTAGTACTGCTCCTATATGCTGAGGAGATAGAGCTCTTAAGGCACTAAGTCCTGTTCTTACCCAGGCAGGAGCCAATTGACCTATTTCAGGCTTACCAGTAGCAGCACCAAAGGCTACGATAGGTAACATAACATGGATGCCTGGGAAGAAGCCTGCTCTACCAATGTAGTCTATAAACTCCATACCAGGCATTACGTCATAGTATTCGGGGAAGTCACGGAGATAGAACGACCTGAGTCCGCCCATCCAGACAGAGCCTCTGAGCATGTTTATCTGAAGGTCAGTGCCAGGTATTGGCAAGTAGCCTTGGTCAGTATTCTCTACATACTTAGCTACACCTGTCATAGTGCCAGGAGTCCGCATAGCTGTTCTAGGTATCCAGCGCCAGCGGAAGAGTTCATAGTTCCAGAAGGGGAAGATAGCTCGCATAGATTCGTCTATGATGTTAGCATCGTCATAGGTAGGGTAGGCTAGAGCGTGCATATCTCGGGCTTTAGTCATAGCAGATTCTTTGGAAGCCTCCCATCTAGTAGTAGGAGCTCCAGTAAAGGGTTGAATTATCTCATCCGCCAGACTAATTACCCAGTAGTCCATATCAACAGCATCATACCCAGCTCCTATGGCAGTTCTTGACAGAAGTTCCTCCGCCTCCCAAGCACCCTCTCCACCAAGCCTTTCAAAGGCGTCAGATATCCCCAGCGCCCTAGCAGCAGCTGGCTCATCAACTGCCCTTAGAGGATTACTGTATCCCAGTTTAGCTATTAGAACATTAGGACCGAAGAGGTCTCTAGCGGCGTCATACTCCTTAGTGAAGAATTGTCCCACCTGACCAAATCTCCTACCCTCTGCTTCTCCTATTCCTCTAAAGTAGTAGCCCTGAGACAAAAGGGACTCAGCCTGCTCATCTGTTAGGTCCCTAACCACACCCTTAGCAGTAACACCAGAAGGCAAAGGTTCTGGAACAGCCTTATACATTGGCGTACCTGCTACATCATCTGCCACTCCATTTATGTACTGACGCCACTTAACTACATCAGATTCAGGTATCTTATTAGCAGCATGGAGTCTAGTTACCTCTTGCCTTATCTCCTCCAGCTGCATTACTGTCGGAGAATCAGGAGTTAGTATGGTAGGCTCTACTCCCAGGTTATGCCAGAGCTGGTCATAGACTTCTCCAATAGCATCATCGGTAAAGCCTATATCAGCAGCTGACTTACCTAGCTTCGCAGCATAAGCATCTGCCTGCTCTACAGTATGTAGTATGAAGTCTTCCCTAGGTCTTATAGTTATGTGATGCTGAACTCTGGTAAGTCCTCTATATAAGTCGTCCCCAGTAGCACCAAACAGATAAGCGAGATGGTTAGGAGTTAGCTCAGTAACTACCTCAGGCACAAAGTCAGGAACATATACTGATTTATCTACACTGTTGAGGAAGTTGCGACTAGACCTTAAGCGGAGGGACTTAAACCTCCTAGCATTACCGTCAAACTCATCCCAGATGGTAGCTTTCTGTGCTCGTTGCTGAGTCCAGAAGCGATTATTTCTGGCTTTCTTAGGAGTTCTGGGGATGATAGACTCTATCTCAGCTATCTTGTTGCGAGTTGATAAGATGTTTTCTAGTTCAAGGCGACTAATAGAGTCTAAGTCAGTAAGGCGAGCTAGCTGAACTTCAGATAGGACAGGAGTTCCCTTGCCTATACCCTCAGAAAGTTCTCTTAAAGTTGTCTCTACGGCAACGCCCATATCTTCAACTATCTGCTCATAACCTACACGGCCTGGACTAACTCCAAGCTCTTTGGATAGTGCTTGGTAATCTGCCAATAAAGTGGGTAGAAGACTACCCCTATCATGTGCAGCACTGGCTACAGAATCTATAGCTATAACCTTATTAGCTCTTGTAGGATTAGATATTGCTGTATCTATCAGAGCAACTTGTGATGAGTGCCCTCCTAAACTTCTAAACTCAATCTGGGTCATCTGAGTTAAGTCCCACAACTCGTCCACTAGATTATTAGGAAATTCTAACCCCTCTCTAGCAAGCCTAGAGTATAGATTAACAAATCTATCAACAGGCTGTAAAGCTTCCTGAGTAGCCGGAGTAAGACTAGAGAAGAACTCTTTATATGCTCTAAACTCCAAGCCTTCAATAGATACAGATCCAGCATTCTTCACTAACCGATTCATTATCTTCGTCAGCTGCTCTTCACTTGTCTCCATAAACTCTGCTAGCAGCTTAGCTGAACCAACTTCAAAGTCATCCATCTCACCTGGAAGTAGCTTTGCTTTTCTCAGCTCAGTTAGTTTTCTGTAATCATGTATCCTCTCCCCAGTGCCTTCAACCATGCTACTGATATTCTGCATATCACCAAGGAACTCGTCCAGATTTCTAGGAGGATTAGCTAGGAAAGCATCTGCCTCATCTGTCAGTACCTTAATCTGATTCTTCAAACTAACTAATGACAACTCCCTCTCCCGCTCTGTCCAGGCAGCTATTCTGCCATCTATATCTGTAAAGATACTACCGTCTAGCACTTCATCTCTAATGCCTTGCTTAGTACCCATTCTAACATCGGTACACTTGTCAAATGTCTTACCAAGGTCCTTACTAACTTGCCTACGCTCAAACTCTAGGACATCTAGCTTAGAGTGCATTCTAACTGCCTCAGGTCCTACAGTAGCGTCCTGCATCAGTACTCGCTCTATGTCTCTAGCATCCTTAGGATGAGTAGCAGCTATGTTATCTAGCTCTCCTCTACGCTTAGCCAGAATACCTGTTAATCTTCCCATATCGTCAGGAGCTACTTCTGTTAATGCTTTCATGTAGTGGACTTGATAGTCATACGCCACCTGCATACTATTAAAGTGAGCCCACATATCATAGCCATCTTGGAAGGAAGCTAGATAATGGTCTTTGCCAGCTATGTTAATCTTGGCTCCTACAGTCTTACCGCCCAAGAAAGGAACCTTCTCAGGTATAACTACTTGCTTAGTAATGAATGGTACTTTGCCACCTTGGAATATAGCAGTTCTACCAGTCTTAGGGTCTATCAGAGCCTGAGCTAGTCTTGCCTCACCTCGCTCAAACATCTGTAACTCATAAGGAGCGTTTGCCAATCCTTTGAATAGGCGATTAGTTTCTGCCACTCCACTGTAGCTTCTAGGATACAGCACCTCTGCTCCTCCCAGAAAGCTCCTCTGCATATTCTCAAGGAAGTTGTAAGGACCAAAGTTAGTAAATAGCAGATTCCATCTAGCTATAGGCATTACCAGTCGGCGTTCTAGAGCCACTAGTGCAGAGGAGTATAGTACTCTATCTGCTACTCTACTATGCCAAGAAGCTGACCTACCAGCCTGATTCATATATTTGGTTAGAGGGCTCTGCAGATTAGCATAGCGAATACTCTCTAGTCTATTAAAGTTGCCCATAAGAACATCAACTGCTGTATCACCTTTGAGAGAAGCCTTAGCAGTATCAGCTACCTTTTGTCTAAAGGCGGCTAGCTTAGCAGCCATCTTATTCACTAAGTCCTCAGTAGCCTCTTGCCCAAGGTCAGCTATTATCTTACCAGCTGTTATTCTCTCACCCTGACCAGAGAACATATTGAGTACTTCATTATTTAGCCTAGCTAGCCTGGGAGTATCAAATGTTACTTCCTCTACTATGTCCTTAGCAAATCTAAGAGCAGCCGCCTCATCTATGTAGCCAAACTCTAACATAGGAGCACCAGCTCTAACCGCTACGTCCCAGCCTTCCATAGGTCTTGCTATAGCCTGGTCAATAGCATTAGTGCTAGTCTCAATAGCATCTTTGGCAGTCAGACCTTTCATATTGCGTACTTCGGGGAAGGTCTTCTGTAGAGTTGAGCTAAGCTTCATATAGCTATCTCTGGCAAAGTTCCTAGCCATCATAGTGAAGGTGCGGGGAATCTGATAGCCAGCACCAGTCAACCAGAAAGCTCCTTTGATAGGAGATAGAACTCCCTTCACGCCAAGCTTGAAGATAGCATCTGCACCTGCAACATATCCGCCTTCAACTGCTCCTACCCAAGGACCTATTCTAGTTCCTAATTGTCTTAAACCTATCTTGCTAAGACCACTGCCCAACTTGAAGCCTACAGCAGTAGCAAAACCTAATCCGATATAGCTAACTGGGTCAAAGAATATCTCTCCACCTAACTTCAGCCACCAAGGAGCCTCCCAGTCATTGAAAGCCTTAGCGTAGGCAGACCAGCTAGTCTCACCCATAGAGAGATAGAAGTTGTAGCTCTCCTCTAGCCTAGCAGCTGCAGTATCTTCAGGTGTCTTGATTAGCTTATGAACTCCTATAGTAGCAGCAGCGTATAGGGGTCTTGGCAGTAAGCTGAAGTACTTGTCCAGCAGCTCTACTGTAGCCATCATAGGCTGAGTAAATAGTAATTTGCCAAATTCTAATGGAGTTAGTTCAGGAGCTTCTGCCAGTACTGTTCCTGCTCGGATAAGATTTAATCTAGTAGTCTCTACACGCCAATTAGTAGCTCTCATACTTAGCCAGTCCTTGGCAGTCTTCATCTCCTCGTCTTGCAGCTCCATCTGGCTAAGCATACCCCTGACCTGTTCCTCAGTCATACCCTGAGGCAGTTCAGCTACTCCAAAAGCAAAGGACTTAGCTATCTCTTCTACAGTCAGATTATGGACTGCTCTCAGCTCCAGCTTCGGTGCAGTCAGGATTTCATCTAGTATCTTGGTCTGAGCTTCTATAGCATCTCCATCCCAGCCTTCGGGTAGTACATTGGATAGATGTTTTAGGCGGTCAAAAGTAGATGCTAGCCAAACAGTATCCTCATCTCTCATACTATCTAGTGGAACATACTGTAGTATATCCTCTGGACTTTGGAGTTTATAGTCTGGAATGGAAAGGTAGTTTGGCAGAGTAATCATTACCTCTCGTCTCCACTCAGTAGCCTTAAAGCCTTGCAGGGCTAAGTCAAACTCCTGTCTAGCCTGCTCTAGCTGCCGCTCATAATCCTCTATCCTTACAAGTCCACCGCCAGCAGGAACCATGAAGCCCTCTGGAGGTTTGAAGCCCAAGACTCTACTTAATGGATGCCTAGTTCCAAGCTGCTCTACCTGAGCCCTCACTCTCTCGGCTTCAGCCAGTCTTGTCTGAGCCTTGTAGTACTCTACTCCTAGTTGCTCAAACTCTCTACCAAAGCCAGGGAAGTATTCAGGATACTCTACTGGCGGAGGAAGAGTTGGAGGCTTAGGCTCTTTTACTTCAATAGGTTCTGGCATTATCGTTCTCCTTTACGCTCTACAAGACCAACAAAATGTATATCACCTAAACTAACACTAACTCCTCTATCATCTGCCATACGTAAAAAGCACTCCAGGCAAAGAGTTAGCTTATGATAGTAAGAGATGATGACCTTCTTCCATAACTTATCACTCACGAACCAAGCAACCCGCTGCTCCCTAGTACAGCACTTACACGTTTCGTATTGCCAATCTCCTCTCACTGTACTCCTCCATCAGGTGTAGCTCTTTCAGGTAGCTGAGTACGCTGAGGCACAGTCTCTCCCCTACCTCTTGACATCTGTACTGGCTGTTCCTCCCTGCCCTGCTCAGCTGTCAGCATAGCCATAGTTGCATCTGCCACAGTATCATATAGTCTAGCAGTTTCTCTATCCCCAGTCTTATCTAGCCAAGCAGCCTGGCGTCTGTAGTACTGTACTAGAGCTATGAGAGCATTACTAGGATGCATCTCAGCCTGGTCAGCTCTCCTCTGAGCCCTCTCCTGCATGGGGTCTTCAATGTCAGGAAATAGTTTTCTCATAACATAAGTATAGCTTAGCCTAAAGTCAGGGTCAAGCATTCTGGCAGTAGTAGCCCTCTGTACCAAGTCGCCAGGAATCTCTACATCGTAGTCAGCACTAACATAAACATTGTCTGGCAGGGCGTCTGGATAGCTCCAACCATAAGGCTTTACTCCCCGTTCTTTGATATCTGCTAGTATATCATTGTCCTCGTCCTCATACTTGTTAATAAAGGCTTGATGAAAGGGCTTCATAACTTGGTTGGCAGAGGCGGCTATCTGACTCATAACATAAGCAGTCAGTTGACCTTGAACACTACCGTACATAGCCCAGCTGACTCCGCCTCTCTGCATCATAGCCTCTAGGTCAAGCTGAGTACTTCTTAGCTCTAGTGGTATAGGCGGGGTGCCAATGAAGTCTACAGTATCATCAGGACCTCCTCTAAATATAGCTCCTCGGCGGAAGACATCTTCAGGTCTGACTATTGCCTTACCACTTCTACTACGTTCAAAGATTCTAGGTTGGGCAGTATCTCGTAATAGTTGTAGACTGAAGCTCCACCACTTATTCCAGGTGCGGTAGATGTGCTCATTAGTTGCTACTATACTTTGTCCCAGCTCTGCCTTCCAGCGCTCACTACTATCCTCCTGAGTTTGTAGCTTTAGTGTAGATGAGTAAGTTGGAATCATGCCCTCAGTCAGACTGCCCATATCAGGCAGTCCACCAACAGGAGCTACATAGATAGGCATATGCTTGAACCTGGTACGCTCAAACTTTACCAGTACAGTATCTATGACTATGGCGTTCCAGATAGCCTTGGCAAAAGGAAAGATGTCAGATATCTCTACCCACCAGTAATCCTGAACAGTAACGTTCCTTCCTACCGATGCTCTCCACTGAGCAAAGTTGGCAGCTAGTCCCCAGTTATTCCGCTTAGCCATATTGATAGCCTGACTAGCAGAAATAGGATAGATATGAGCCACTTCGCTAAGTCCTAAAGTCGCATCCCACATAGGATAGACATCTATAGGATTCCATGGCTCAGCATAGCATCTTTCACCGTTGTCTGTTACTGCAGCAAACTCAGCATACCATCCAGTTGCTAGCATGAAGCCAAGTGAAGTCCGTTGCATAGATTGTCTAGGATTAGTCTTACGGAAGTTGTTATGGACATCTTTCCAAACAGTACGGAAGAATCGGCTAATAGATGCTATGGCAGTCTGAACCTCAGGGTCTACTGAGTCATAGTCCTTTACTCTATGAGGTACTTCGGTGTCAAGTAGATGAAGTACTAAGTTAAACAATGACCGAGGGTCGTTACCTACGAATGACTCCATTTTCTCAGTTTTGAGTTCATCTATCAACTCTATCAGCCTATACCAGCGTCTCATGGCAGAGTCTCTAGATGCCCAGAATCGTTTAAGCTCGGCGCATCTAGTTATAATAGTATTTGCATTTCTATCCATCCGCTGCCTCCTTCAGAGCTCGTTTTCTAATCTCATCGTGCCTTTGCTCAACTTTCGCATATACCTTACCAGTTACGTATATACACTCTGGCAAAGGACAGGTTAAGCAGTCGTCGTGCATCTTGCAGACAGTTAGACTCATCTATGACTCCTTACACTCTGGATGTACTCTATACATAGCAATAATATCTCCTTTGCCTGGATACTTCCTCACCCTCTTTATCCAGACATAGGGATGCCCTAGCTTTATCATATTCTTGCACTTTGCACAAGTGAGGTTTGTTTGGGCTATCCGCTGCACTTCTACACTCCAGCACTATACTCCCCATCTATCGTCCCAGCCGCCCTCGGTGGAACTGCCTACGTAACCACGTGCAATAGCTTTAGCAGACCGACAAACAATAGCAATGGCTCCTGCGTCATGGTGGTCGTCAGCACCTACTACCAATATACCGCTCTTAACTGTACTGTTCCTTCTGATATTTCTGCACTGAGACCAGAAGCGAATATCCTGACAGTCTATGTCATCCAGGTGCCTACTGACCTCAGTAATCATATAGGGCTTAGTGCTAACATTAGTCTGCCATCCTACAGCTCTTATAGACTTACCTGTCCTTACATCCTCACGCCAGTAAAGGTCAGAGTAATCTCTCAGATGAGATACGATATCTAAATTGTCTTCTGGGCAGATAACTCCAGTATTGTAGTAGTGTGCTACTTCCTTCATAAGCTCTGCCATCTCCCACTCATCATGGAAGCCTGCCAGAGTAGCACAGTGCTGCATTACTGGAGGAATCTCATTTCCGTCCTTGTCTCTGTAACCATCTACGAAATACCATACTTGCCCTACAGATTCAGATATCTTACCTTTGCCAGGGTCTATGCTGATAACATACCCCTTGCCTTCCTCCACATCGTGCCAGATATCTAGTGTAGCAGATATGGTAGCCTTAGTTACTTTATCAACTGCTACAATGTTCTTCTCTATGGGTGCTGGAATGCAGTTGCGAATCTTGTCAGTTATGATGTCAGTATTGTAAGCCTGGTCTCCAGCAGTCATAAAGCAGGTCTCGTCATCCTCAGGAAACTCTTGAGAGAATATAAATACAGTATCTCCAGACCTGCGTAAACTGTTTATCTCAGCAACCTTATATCTCCTCCAGCGAATCATAGATAAAGCATCTTGCTCAGAGATACTATACACGTTCATAAATCTCTGAATTAGTATAGTTTCCTCTGAAGTTAGATTAGGTAAAACCTCCTGCTCGTCTCCAGGAAGGCAGAACAAGTCATCAGGATACATAATGTACTCAGGATGCATATGCCAAGGATAGAAGTGAGGAGTATACACTGAGCCACCTATTGCAGTACCTTCCTTAGCAGCTCTATACATTTCGCAGAAAGGATTGTCTTCGCCATTGGCAGTTGAGCCGATGCGGACTTTGGTTCTAGGACTGAGCGGTACTCGCTGTAACGCTGAAGCCATAATGAGTTCATGAGTACCTACCTGCCAGAAGGCATACTCATCCAGTAGCAGATTATGTATAACCTCACCTCTGCCGATAGTATAGCTTCTACTACTAAATATATACATAGTAGAGTAGAAGTTAGTATCCTTATCTTCCCAAGCCAGCTCAGTCTGAGAGTTGTGAAATAATCTAGGAATGGTAGGAATCTTGCGCTGTAGGCTCTGATGATATCTCTTAGCCTTCAATATCTGGCGCTGGGCAGAGAACTCATCATAACTAACAATGACAGATACAGTACCATCAATAGTAATGTTGTCTAGGAAGAAGTCCGCCACTACAATAGATGTAAAGCCTACCTGAGCAGGCTTAACATAAATGTCCCTAAGTGAGGAATTGACAATAATATCTTCCTGAATAGGATTAGGCATGAGAGGCACTCTCTGCCTATTCTTATCATCAATATCTACAAGTGTACTTAGTGTAAGGCGTCTGTCGGAGAAAAGTGTCTTAAGCGCTTCGTCCTGAGTTTGTACTGCCATTAGCTCTTCCCGTTCAGCTTTCGTAGTAATATGTTAAGTTCTGTCAGTGCCTTTGTGTTATCCTCGCGAGTATTCTGGTCTCTCTCAACCATCTCGTCAGTGAACTTCTTAGACTCTCGCCACATCTTTTCAGTATTGTTTCTATCTCTGCGATACATAAGGAAAATCAGACTACCCAGAAACGCCCCTACTCCTAGACTGCCTGCGATTTGTAGAAGTTCAGGTTCCATTTATCTTCTCCTTAATACTCTAGCTCTACCAGCAGAGGCTGGACGGCTATACATAGAGCGACTACGGGTTAATCTACCTACTGACCTAGGTTCCCTCCTGCCTATGCGACTTAGCTGTGCTCTGCGGATGTTTCTGCGAGCCGCATGAACAACCTTGGCAGTTATCGGACGCCTAGCCAATCTTACCTCTACCGTTACTATTCAAGGTTCGGCATTCTAAGTAAAGTTCGTCTCTAGCTATTATCTCCCATTCTGACAACCTATGCCTATGATTATCACAGCTTCCCTGTTCATCTATTAAATCAAGCAGCCTAAGACATACTAGAGCTTGCTCACCTTTTATTCTTAGCTCATCATATATGCTTGAAAGAATTGGTCTGGCATAGGTTCCACTTAGTATCCACCTCCAACAGCGTTCGTTCTTATCAACTCTACCAGCAAAACCACCAAACTGAGACTTCAAGTCCTCTATCAAGGATAGGCAATTATTAGATACAGTAAGTCTCACATTATAAATCGGATTAGAAACCTTGGACACTTTCCTAATGATGCTTATACAGCCATCGGCATCTACCATACCAGCTAGATAACTCCAACCAATCTTATCTGAATGTATCCTAATCACTTGAGCCGTTCCTCTCTATACTTAATGGTCTCAGTCCTACTTAGCTCTATCACTTTTTGATTTTTAGAAACCCAGTCAGCAAAATTAAAGCCTCCATTGTCGCCTGACACTACTGCTTCCAGTAGCTGCAACTGCTGAGGCGTATAGGCACTTCTAAGTCTAAGCAAGTACTGCTGGTCAAAGGAGGACATTTCGGCAACTACCATCTCACCTGTCTCTTCATCCTCCACAAGTTCCATTTCTAATGACTTCCGCAGTATCCTATGGTCTTTCTCCAGCACCATACGGAAGTTGCGATAGAAGTCCATTTCAGTATATTCTTGGCTGAGTTCCTTACGTAGTTCAGGTATGCGCTCTTCAAGGTCAGCGAACTTGCTGTCCTGCCGCATAAGTTCTAGCCAACTTCTATTGAGTCCGAGAACATACAGTGCTTCTTCGTCAGAGAAACCAGAAGACATCCAGCCTAGGTACTTAGCTCTGAGGTCGTCCCTGCGATAAGGAATGAGAGACATGGCAGCAGTGACTTCTTTAGGTTCACCAGATGGCAGTTCTAGAGTATGGTTTAGCATAGTATCCTCCACTATCATTATACATCATATTCAGCCTGGCGTCAAGGATATTTCCAATACAATATTTATTTATTTAACATAGTGGATAGTAAAGGTTGACAACTGGTATCTGGATATGATATAATAGTAGTGTAACAATAAGATGGACATATATCTAACTACCTGTAGAAAAACAGTTCCTGCCTGCTCCTACTGTGGTGAGACCATAGAACTCTCAGAACCTATGGTCTGTGGCAAGTTATGGCAGAAGTATACTGAGGAAGGAGGTGAGCCGAGAAGATGGGTGAAGAACTTCCGCTGGCACGCGAAGAGGAAGAGGGACAGTCAATGTTGCTGGCTATCGCAGGCAATGGAGAACTTATTACAGCATCCTGTCTCAGAAACGAGAGGACGCAAGAGTCTAATGTTGCCGAAGACTGTTATGGAGGAGAGATTGAAGATACTGAGACAGAGAGCAAGGTCAGTCGCAAAGTTAAAAGAGCTAATGCTAGCTCCTCTAAACCAGCGAGACGTAGACGAGATAATAAAGATAGGGAGTCGAATAGAGGAGATGAAGGAGAGCATAAGCCTACTAGGCGGAGTGCCCAGGAGCTGGGAATAACCTTTCCTGGAGCTCACTGCGATGAGCTAGAGACAGTCCCGCACCACTGGGTTGAGGTTGGTACTGTCAGCGGCAACTCATTATATCAGTGTAAGTTCTGCCATAAGTACCTGTGCCTCCCCATGTCATCTACAGATGCTACAAGACTAGGTAATCTGATGAAGTATCGTGGTAGCACTGAAGGCTACTGCCGTTATCTGAATACGCGTAGAGCAGCCAAGTTACTAATAGCAAAGCTTCAGGACCTAAGGAGGTTGGATATGGAGATTACGGATAAGAGAGAGTTTGCCAGGATGGTAGATAAGATAATGAGCGATAGGGAGTATGATAGAAAGGAGGTTATGTAGATGAAAAGGTCAGAGGAAGTGCGATGCCCAGACTGCGGAGATTATACACGTATTAGCTTTGAGGAAGGAACCGAACCTCCTGGCGACAAGTGGGAGTTTGTCTGCCCCAACTGCAGCTTCCCTCTAGCTATGAGATTAGAGAAGGAGATTAAGGATAATGGATAAAGACTTTCACAGGACTTTCACTAAATGTCCTTGCTGTGGCAGTGAGGACAGATTCCTAGAACAGTTATCCAATGAGTTGAAGGAGAGAGGAATAGCAGGAGAGAACTGGTCTATGGGCTATGATGTTAGACAGGGAATTGTGGTAGACAAGACTAAGGAAGCTGCTATTCCTATTGGCTCTGAGGTTCCTGGCTATGGAATTATGACTGACATCTGTATGGACTGTGGTTGTGTCTATGCTATTGACCTTACTCGAAATGATGTCAAGAAGACCATAGCTCCTACCCAGATGATGCCGCCTAATAGAGCAGATAGGCGTAGGGATGAGAGGGCAGGTAAATTGCCTTTCAGTCTAAGCTAACTATAAAGGTAAGGAGGTAATATAATGAAACAACCTTTCGGAGGAATCATGCCAGAGGGAAGCGGAGTGAGCATAGAGCCCTTTGAGTACCCTACTATTAAAGAGATACTAGCGCAGCAACGAATGATACTGGGGATTCTAAACGAGCTCATGAAAGTTATGGTACATTCGCCCATTCTTTACAAGAGCAAAGAAAGTAAGAACATTTCTCCATAATGAGAATGGATGTGTAGCATGACGAAACCTAACAATATAGGAAAGCAGATGGGATACGCTCTCTGTGAGACAGCTAATATCCTCTACCTACTAGATAATCGGCAAGAGTACCTTGAGGGTATAAAGGAAGTAGTTGATAGCGAAATTAAGGTAGTTAAGAGAGAAAGAGCAAAGTCAAAGAAGTAAAGTTTTCAGAAGTGAGAATTCTCCTTCTCCCAATAGATAGTAGAATCACACTGCAAAGTAAGGCACCCGTACCCCTACGGTCTTTTGACTAGATGATGGGGGTGGGATATGCCAGAACGCACACCGCAAGCAACTATCTGCCAGAGCACACCAATGCAACTGCAACTGTCTGCGTATGCAACTGCCTGTAGCTAGTCAGTAGCACATATGTTCTAATATGATAGTGGTAGCATAGGTCCAATAATAATAGAATGAATGAGCATGGTGGCGATTGAACTATGCCAGTGCCTGCCACTGCCTGTCATTGAGGTTGACATAGTTCGGACTATCTGTTATGATTACATTGTATGATGATACTGGATGAAGAACCAGAATAAAATATCATCATCATAGGGAGGTGAAAGCGGCAACATTCAACTCCAACTGAATATGGGGACTGCTGGGAGGTGATAAGATGGGAACAGCTACACTATCAGTCACTGACTGGCAAAGGGTACTCGAGTTCTATACCAATATGCTATACCCTAAGGACTGGGACGACAAAGGCGAGGCAAAGTCACCAGTTGACCGCAGGATTATAGCAGAACTCAAGAAGACGCAGGCTTAATGCCTGCCAGCAGTTCCCATATAATAGATGGAGGACAACAGAATATGGCAAGTAATGAAGACGTAGCGCAAGCTGAAGCTGTTGAACCAGTAGCGCCAGCCCAGATCGAAGAGCAACTCATGTCCGAACTGGAGATTGCTCTCAAGTCGAAGGACTTCAAGGCAGTAGCAGCCGCCAGTCGCAAACTTGATACAGCTGTCAAGGCCAAAGAGAAAGCTGAACTTGATGTCAAGAGGGCAGCACTAGACGCGATGACAGATGAGGTCAAGGCAGCAATCCATAAGGTGATTAAGCCAATAGTAGAAGCGGGCAAGTTAGATGCTGCTGATGGCATCTGGTACTCATATGACTTCGGTGAGCAAGCACCAACTGTCAGACTAATGAAGTCAGCGCCAAGAGCGGCAAGAGCAGGCAGTGGAGGTGGAGGCAAGAAGTTTGACATAAGTACAGATGATATGCTGGCAAGGCATGGGCAGGAAGAGTACAAGGACGGACTGAACTATCGGCAAGCGTACGAGTCAAGTACAGATAAGAACTGGAGATACGCCATAAGGCAGAAGCTACTTAAACTTGAAGGCGTAATCTAAACTATAAGATAGGGACTACTAGTTGCCAGTAGTCCCTATTCTTTTGCTCAGTAACTAGTAGAGTAAGGCAGGGAGTAAGTAACTCTACTGCACGCTGCAACAGATAAGAACGATTGATAATTGAAGGTGAGTTGAACGGTTGCAACAGGCAGGTTGACATAAGGTCGGTAGTATGGTATAATTAGGCATAATCAAATGGAGGTGAACTATGGTAGGTCTAAGTCAAGCTGAGAAAGAGCTTATCATTGTATGTCTTGGCAACTCGCTGGCAGACCCTGAACAGTCAGATACCCATCCGTATGTAGCTGACTTGTATGATAAGCTCAGGATAGACTGGTCAAGGCATAACGACCATCATTCTGCATCAGAGATTGCAGCTATGAAGGGAGGTTAGCTTATGCCTATCATTCACACCTACCTACCAGCTAGTGAAGTCAAGCGGCTATCACAACAGGACAATGACTATCTCAAACGCAAGCTAGAGGTCAACTGCCTGCTCAACACCATCCTCAATAAGCATATCAACAGACCGTTACTAGCTGAACTGCGATGTATTCTGGATAGACAACCAATAGCTAGACGGAAGGTAGAGCAGTACAGAAGGAACAGTAAGGTAGCAGTATTCTTAGATGGTGTGCTAGTAAGGATGGAGTATAGCAACGGCAAGGTAATGAAGCAGATGGAGGTGTTACAATGCTAGAAGACAAACTGACAGGTGAAAAGATGAGTGAGAACGTACAAGACATGGTGAGGTCGCAAGGTGCTGAAGTGGCAATAAACGAGCCTCCCTGTGTGCTATGGAGGGCTAACCACGAGAACTGTGATGGGTGTAAGTATGAGCTTGGCTGCGGCAAGACTGTTCATATCTTGCTCTTAATGATGACTCCTATGATGTACGAGCCTGCCTCATTTAGTGACCATCAGGCTATGCAGAACCGCATAATAGAGTTGACGGACATGACAATGGAAGCAAAGACCGTTGGAGACCTTAAGTTAGTTCCACATATATAGTAGAGGTATGTATAATGAGTATCTATATACTAGATAGAGATGCAGTTATTAAGCAGACAGTACAGAACATGATAGAAGCTGGACTTGTTAAGCCAGAGGAGTATGACTTATTCACTGGGCAGCTCCAGCGGCTAGACCCAAAGGACTTGGTAGCTGTACTATTAGAGTCTCATATGTTTAGGGAGTCAGAGCCTAAGCGTATCAAGTTCTATCCTATAGATATGGATGCTATTAGTAAGAACTAGCAGGAGACAAAGTAATGGAAGGATTAACACCGCGACAGAAAAGGGAACTCGGAAAGAAACGCCACAGAGAAGCAGTCGCTCGTTCCCGTGAGTCAGTGACAAACAGGCAGAGAAAGCAAAAGGCAAAGCAGCTGGCAGCTGTGCCTACTGCTGACTCAACACCCATAACGCCTGTGCCAGCTTTTGCTACAGATGATATTTCTGCAGAAGAGAAAGTAGTAATTGAGTCTAAGCCAGTATCAGCAGCAAGGAGAGCATTTCAAGATGTCTAATGCTGAAGAGCGGTCGTGCTATGATTGTAGAAACTTTAGGCTATGTAGGCTGAGAGACAAAGCTTGCGACCTCAAGGACTACTTCAACCAAACAGGCAACCTTATGGGCAGTGAGTTCGCAACAAAACTCTATGAGTTAATGGGAACAAGATGCTCTGAGTTTGGGGAGCTTGAGCGAGATGACTGAAAAGATACCGTCCGCTAGTAGCTGGACACTACCACCAACTGGACGGCAGGTAGCAGCTATCACTCGTCTCTGCCAGCAGCTAGGCATCCGAGAACCTTTGGAAGAGAAGCCTAGCAACAGATGGGAGGCAAGGAGATTACTCTATGAGCTTAGACAGAAGCGTGCAGCTAAGGAATGATGACATACCAGTATCACCAGACGGAGTACTTGTTGGCACTCCCGACTGTCCTATATGCTTCCGTATACTACAGTTCAATAGAATGCCAGACATAGGTGAGACATACTGGAGGTGTCCTAGCTGTAGCTGGTGGGATACTCAGGAACTAATTGAGATGCTAATGAGAGATGAAGGATAGGTATGATAGTTAAGCAGTCTAAGCTAAGCTGGCAGAAGACACACATGAGAGACATACTTCTGCTAGTACTAACAAAGTACAACATCAGATGCTACGAATGTGGCAAGCCCTTTACTATAGCTGACTTCCCTAAACGCATGACTGACCTTATCACAGAACACCACATTGACCTTGACCATATGAACATGAGCATAGACAACAGAGTTCTAGTTCATCGTCGCTGCCATAAAGTTTACCACATGACCGAGAGGAGAAGTATAATCTAACATATTGACATTTGTGTCCTATTGTGTTATAATTACAATTGAAGGAGCATCACAATGGATACAGATATCATCTACTTAGCAGGTATAGTGGACGGAGAAGGTTGTATAAACATAGTCAAGTACCATAAGGGTAACAGGTATAGGTATAGACTGCAGCTTAGAGTTATCAATACTAATAAAGAGTTAGTGGAGTGGATTAGGGATAGATGGGGAGGTTGGATAATATCAAGAGAAAGAGATAGTAAACGGAGAACAGTCTATGAGTGGTCTATACATAACCTTGCTGCAGGTGAGTTGTTAGAGGATATGATTGACTATCTTATAGTTAAGAGAGACCAGGCAAACGTAGCACTAGATTTCAGAGCTACACTTAACACTACACAGTATAAACAAGGAGGACTAAGTCAAGAACTCATTGACACGAGAGATGCTATGAAAGAAGCAATATCTAGACTAAACAAAGGCATAGAACTAGGATAAGTCGCATCATATGGCAGAAAGGAGGAGCCAATGAGTAAATCAGGCAACGCACACATAGCCGCCACAGAAGGGCATAGCTTTACTCTATACGCTGCTATGAGAGCTATGGGCATCCCACTGACTGAGGAGCAGGAGAAGTACCAATCCTACCTTGAGAGAACATATCCAGCTGTAGTAGATAAGAAGGAGGAAGAGAATGAAAGTTAAAAAGGAAGACCTGAAGAAGTATGCTGAAGTACTAAAGGCACTTGCAGAAGCTTTGAGGCTACCAGTGGAAAAAGGCGTCAGATGAGCAAGCTACTTGAAAAGCCAAAGGTAACTAAGTATACTGTTGACCCTTACTCAGCCAGAGCACTCATACTCAACTTGGAGCAGCAGTACAACCTGACTATCAGAGTACATGAAACTACCAGCTACTGTATGATATGTATAGACAAGGAGAAGAAGAAAGATGTATGAGTTTATACATAGAATAAGCAGCAATATCGGAGGCACTACTGACCCTGACTCCGAGTCTCACCAGCACTATGAAGTCCACTGTGGTAAATGCCAATGGTGGGGATATAAGAAGAGTATCCTTGAGTTTGGCTGTCCTATGTGCTCATCAACTGAATGGTTAGAGTATGAGAACAACAGTCCTACATCTCTTCACGAAGCCGTACTGGAACTATCTGAAAAGAAAGAGCTATTCTTTCAAGCTCTAATGCAGCTAGGTAGAAATATGGAGAGGCGAAGTGGTTAACATCTCAACTGCTGAGCTCAGAAGAAGAATAATCAAGGAGCATGGACTCATACCTCCTAAGCCTCCACCATTCTTCCTGCCTGAGCAGCCAGAGTATGATGAGTCAGAGGTAGACTTTCCTAAAACTAACCTAATGAAGTATATCGAGACTAAGTACAATATCAAGTTAAAGCTGGACATCTATCGAGGTAGCATCAATGATGTATGTAGTCGCTTTGGTTGGGAAGTAGACAGAGCTACTATCAGTCGCTGGAGAAAGATTATAAGAACATACTTGATAGATGGGTATGATAGAAGCTAATAAGGATTGGCTACAGAACCGTATTGAAGAGATAGCCCTAGACCTAACTGGTCATGAGTACCACGAGCTAGGTCCTCATATTCAACTAGCCTGCTACATGAAAGCCGAACAGGACTGGATTGACTACTACTCTAGCTATTGTGATTCTGTATATGAGCGAGAACTATACAGGCGAATGGGACTATAAAACCTCTCTTCCCTTCCTAGAAACAGGAATTTTCAATTTCTGGATTTTACCTGGGTTGACATCTGCCGCCTTAATATGGTATAATAATATATAGCCTACCAAGCTGTAAAGGATTAACTTTGTCAGACATTCACAGTAAAGATAAACAGCTCTACACCATCCATGACCTACTAGCATGGACACCTCCATCTAACTATCGTATCGTCTCAGGAGGTGTTCTTAACGTCAAGAATCGTATGATAATCTTTGGTGATGAAGGCTCTTGGAAATCTATGCTTGCTCTCCATACCGCCCACTGTATATCTAGAGGTAGTAAATGGCTGGGCTTCCGCACTAATCCGTCTAATGTACTTCGTCTCCAAGTTGAACTGCCTATGTATATAGACAGGGAGCGAATAGAAAAGTATTGTGCAGCAAGCAAGCAGATATTCATAGCAAAGGATGGTCATAAAGATATAACATCTGCTGAGCTTGACCGACTAGATAGTAGAGCTACCGACTATGCCTATCCTCTAGTAATTAGTCGTACTGAGCAGTTTATTCACATAGATGAATCAAGCGGTTGGGAATCACTACGCAAGAACATTCAGATGTGCATACAGGAACTACCACCACTACCACTAGTGGTCATCCTTGACCCTCTATACAAGATGTTCAACCGTAACCTGTCAGAGGAAACAGATGTTAAACCTATGTTAGATAAGATTGACCTAGTAATGGAAGATGCTTCTGATTATATCCCAGGTGTATCCTTTATTATAGTACACCATACTCGCAAAGCAATAACAGATTCAGGCAAGCCTATATCTATGGGTAGCCAGGATGCTACTGGCTCTAGAGCTCTAGTCCGCTGGGCTGATACTGTTCTCCGCATAGACCCAGACCCATCTGACCCTACCCTAACCAAAGTAAAAGCTACTTTCACTAAGCATCGTAATGCTGAAGATGTTCTTCCTGTATTAGTACTCAGATGGAACAGAGGTACTCTGCACCCTCAGATACTAAGTCGCATGATACCTAGACAGGAGGAGGATGAGGAGATAGAGCAGCGGGGTGAACTGGATATAACAGAGTTGGAATAGTTATGCCAATTAAAATAACATTATAGATATATAACATATATATATTTATTTATTTTACCAACAAGGAGGAATAATGGACGAACTAACTAGACCACCTGACTATTACAGTAAAAGTAAAAGAAGTAAGATAGTCCGTATAGACAAAGACCATCCTTACTATCACACTAGCAACAAGGGTAATATATCGGAGCCTAGACTTATAATGGCTATCCATCTAGGCAGAAATCTAACTAGGGATGATATTGTTTATCGTAAGAATGATGACTACAATGATAATGTGACTGAAAACTTTATCGTTCTCACTCGTAGGGAGTTTGCTACAATAAGAGATTGGATAAGATTAAAGAAGCAAAGAGCTAGAATCGATAGCAAGATATCTGTTTACGAGCAGTATATAATTGACTCTGGCATAGACCCTATTACACTAACTAAGGATAATCCTAATGATAGATATAGAGAAGTAGATAAAGACAGAGAGGCTTATGACAGGAGCAGGAGGTATAGTAGAGGAGAAGCTGGAGAGTATGACTAACAAACAATATAATGTATATGTATATATACCCTATAATGTTATTTTTTTTAACATACTATATCGGGCAGTAACGATTACTATGTAACTGACAAAACGAATAATTAAGCAATGTTCAGGCACTGGGTATTGACAACTTATTACTAATGTGTTATAATTTATGTATAGAATCGGACATGGGAGGTGTAGCAGATTGAAATACTAGTATGTATTGTTCTCTTTATCTTGTTTGTATCAGTACCACTTATCGTATTAAAACTAATCAGTTTTGGAAGGAGAAAACACAATGGCAGAAGAAGGAATGGTAACTACTAGAGGACTCATAGATGCCGATATAGGTCCTCTACGAAGATTCACTGGAATACTTGATAGTATGCCTGACGAGAAGCAAACGTATGGAGAAGGGGAGTTAGCCAGGGAGACAAAAAGAGTTAGCATAAATTGCAAGGATGTAGATGTGAAGGAGGCGGTAGAGCCCTACCACTTCCCTATATACACCATTACAGTATCTCTGTCTACCAGGAAGAAGTCCCGCTGGGGTGTACTGTCAGAAGGTACTCCCAATGACCGTACTGTTGGCTTCAATAACGTAGCTGACCAGCAGTATACTGCAGAGCAGCTTGACCCGTCCAATGCTAACTTCATCCAGCCAAAAGACAGGATGGATATGAAGAAAGACTGTATCGGGAAGAGACTAGGCTTTGTCATGACTGATGGTAAGGATGGCAGACCAGAGTCTATGGACTTGTTTGATGGCAGGTCAAATACTGACAGACCTACACCAGCCTGGACTGTGTATGAGATTGAAGGAGTAGGGGTAGCTGGAGGTCAGGGAACGAGTGCTATGGACTTAGCTATGAGTATGCTGGACGGTAAGACACTGGCAGAGTTCAATGCTGCTGCTCTAGCTAATCCAGTTGTTAGGAATGATACGGCTCTGCTACAGTCTATCAGTAAGCCGCCAACTGCGCCAGACTCATTTGCTAATACTATGGTAACAGCAGGCAAGTTTACCCAGGAAGAATCAGGCGTATTTCATAAGGTAGCGTAAGGAGTCAGGTAAGGAGAGCTTGCTGGTGGCGGAGAAGGAACGCCTAAAACCAACGAGCAGGGGCATGTTCAGTTGGTGAGGTTGGGAGCCGAACCCACTCGGGGACATGACAGTAATGACGTATTGCCCGTAGCGTCTGTAGGCAAAACCCCGACCAGCAAGTGTACCAGCTATCCAAAGTGGAAGAAGGAGATGAAGTGAAAAGAATAGATAATCCTGAACTTAAACGCAAGATACTAGACCACCTCGCTGACCTTTATAAAATCAAAGAGGTTAGGGAGAGTAACCATCTTAGTAGCTACATCACTTGCCGTACTAGGTCCTTCCTTGACCAGAAGCAGACAGCAGAACCTACTGACCAGGAAGTAATGCTATTTGCTTTGGGTTATGGACTGCAAGATGTACTCACTCCAAAGGATGCTAGTGCTCCAGTCATAGGCAAGGATGGTATTATCTACAGTCCTGATATGATTCTATCTAATAGGCTGAATGAGATTAAGACCACAAGGAAGTCAGCCAAGTATCACTATATGGATGATGGTCTTCCAGTTACTTGGCTAGACTATATGATGGGCGGATGCTATATGATGGAGAGGACAGAGTATGACCTCATTATTCTGTATATGATGGGCAACTATAGTCCGCCATTTCCAGATGTATATGCTGAGACTGTAAGGTTTGAGAAGGAGGAGCTAGATGAAAACTGGCAAAAGATACTGGAGAATAAGGGATTACTGGATTGGAGCATAGAGTATGATGAGCCACCCAGCCCGTTTAAGAACTGCTATGACTGGGAGTGTAAGTACTGTAGGTATACGCTTGTATGCCAGACAATAGTCGGAGCAAGCGGAGTAGAGATGAGTGAAGAACAATTAGAGGAGGACAAAAGTTTATGGGATTAGATAATGTATCTGACACAGATGCTGCTTACCTAGCAGGACTCATAGATGGGGATGGATGCGTTAAGATATGTAAGCGAACCAGAGGGTTCAACCATCCTCAATATGACCTTCAGGTAGATATAAGCAATGATGCTCTCAGTGTATTGAGCGAGTTCAAATCCTTATTTAATCTTGGAAATGTAAGCAGCTACGAGGGCGGAACATTCAGAAAGACTATGCGACATAGATGGATACTATGCGGGCAGGAAGCTACTCTGCTACTAGAGCGTATACTCCCTTACCTCAGGATTAAGCAGTCTGAGGCAGAGCTAGGTATAGCTTTCCAGAGTATAAGACCTGGTAGAGGAAGTAAATCGCGAACACAACTTCAACGAGACATTGATGATATGCTTTATAATAAGTGCAGAGAACTAAAGAAGGAGGTCTCATAATGGATGACTACCTAGGTATTGTAGCGGTATGTGGAGATGAGGGTACAGGAAAAACCACTATGGCGCTCACGTTTCCTAAACCGCTGAGACATCTGGACATTGATGTAGGCGGATACAGGAGAGCTATCTGGAGACTACCAGCCGAAGATGTAGAATCCAGGAGCTATCCTAAACCTATACAACTAGACAAACTGATGGGTACTCAGGGCAGTCCATCTACTAGAGTAATCATACCTAAGAAGGTAGAGGGCATGAAGGAGTTGTGGCAGCAGATAGTAACAGATTTCGTAGCAGCCTGTACAGATGCTGAAGTTAAGACTGTTGTTATAGATTCAGCTACACTGCTCTGGAATATCTGCCATCAGTCTCACCTACAGGAGTTGCAAGAGCGCCAGCTATCCAGATGGAACTCCGACTCGCAGACCAGAAATCGTCCTTTTGATGAGAACGACTATCGTGAGCGTCTACAGCCTATGGAGTACGGACCTGCTAATGATAGGATGAGAACTATACTCCATACTGCCAGGTCGTTTCAGAAGAATCTAGTCCTCACCCACTATCCTACAGATGAGTATGGTACTATATCAGATGGCAAAGGTAATATGGTGGATGGTAAGACTGGCAAGAAGATTCTAGATGGCTTCAAAGAGACATTAAAGCTGGTAGACCTGGTAGTGTGGGCAAGCGTAAAAGATACTGTAACTGCTGGAGTTACAACAAAGGAGCCAGTATGTAAGATAACCAAGTGCGGACTAGAAGGAGCAGGACTGGCAGCTGTAGGATTAGAGATTCCAGCAACCTATGAAGGTGTTGTGAATATAGTTAATCTGCTGAAGGGAGCAGCCAAATGAGACTATATACAGATGCGAACCCTAGCATGGTAGCATATGTTCTTGACGGTGGAGGTAGTGGCTATCAGAATCTGCCAGCAGGGCATACTAGCATGGAAGCAGAGTATCTAGCTATTATCTATGGGCTTAATGAATACTTCCTAAAGTGGAGTAGAGAGTTAGATGCTAGGCAAGACGATGTTGATACTGAGATGTCAAAACTGTCTGGTGAGATGGAGTTCGGTAGCGTAGCTTCTCCAGCAGACCAGACCAAGAGACCGTTACCGCCACCAGTTTTAGTATGCTGTGATAATGAAGTTGTAGTCAACCAGCTTAGTCGCCAGTATCACATAGGCAATAGTAGACTAAGGAAGCTAGCCCAGAGAGTATGGCAGATGACTCAGAATGTGGAGGTAAAATACGAATGGACACCAAGAGCAGAGAACCTAGCAGGCAAGATGTTGAAGTAGAATGCGACTACATCAAGCACTATGAGACTTACGACTGGTGCACTCTATCTGACAATCCATGCTTCAAAGATACTGGTGACTGTGACGAGTACAATGAACTATTAAAGGAGGTTACTAATGAGTCTAAGTTGCGGATGTAATTTTAGTGGCGGTATGCCAGTTACTGATGAGCTTCTGAAGGAGCACTACAAGCATACGATGGAAGCTATGTTCTTCTGGGAAATGATAAGGAAGCCAGGAAGAGACCCACTAGCGACTCTGAGACTATCAAAAGCAAGGATGGAGCTCTTGAACGCTATAGATGAGCTTTATCCACAAGCAAAAGAGGAGAGTGACTAATGAGAATTAACTCAGACAACAAAACTATGGATATGGAGGCTAGAGATATAAACTATATACTTCCAGCCTATGTCAGGAGCTACCAGTTCTATTCCAAGAATGAGATGCCAACAAAGATAATCTTTCCTATGTTTGCTTCAATAAGAGTAGCTGGTATAGATATTCCTATTGAGTGGGCGCCTCCGCTAGATGCAATAGCTGTAGAGATAGCTAAGGATGGAGATAATGTAGTTGAGGTTACTCCAGAGCAGGAAGCAACACTGGATAAGAAGGATGATGCTGTTGAGAGTTTGAAGGCGGAAGTAGCTGAACTTACACAAACAGGACGGGGAGAGGAGGAGAGGGGTGGTACTGATTCGGCAGAGGTGAGTGAAACAGAATTAACTGAGCTGGGACTTACACCTGTTCCAGAAGAGGAAGTTACTGAGGGCCTGACTGAGGAGGAACAGAACTATGAAGCAGCAGTCGCAGACTTGCATCCTGAGTTTCATACTGATTCTCCTGCCCGAACTGCCTTTGCCGAACCTGCCCCTGACCGTATCCCTAAGCAACCGCCTGGAGGAGCTATACCGCCAGGTCAGCCTTTGTCAGATATGCACGCCAGAGACATACAAGACCAAGCTAGGACTGCTAGAGATTTGCTAGAAGAGCCTGAGCTAGAAGGAGCACCTGAGAAGGAATTTGAAAAGGAGATTAGCAGAGACGAGCAAGGAAGACCAAAAGTAGAGGACAAGCCAGATGCTCCTAGCGGACAGTAATGAACCAAGTAACATAGTAAAGCTACTCCAGCAGTCCTGTCCAGTTACTGTAGCTAACTTGAATATAGCAGGAATGTCAGACTACTGGTTTGCTAACTATGAAGGCAAGCGACTGCAGTTTAGTCGTAAGCAGGCAGGAGAGCTGGTAGGTAATATAGATGAAGCCGAAAGTCAACTAGCCAGTTACTACGACAATGCTGATAAGAACTACCAGATAGTTGAAGGTATTATTAGTCCTGATAAACTGAGAATTAAAGGAGCAGCAGTGCAGCTAGACGGACATGGAGCTAGTGTTAGTACTAGAGACCTAGGCGCTAAGTTGTTCTGCTACAAAGTTGAGCCAGGCGGCTTTATAGAGAGAGGACATAGCTTCTCAGCAATCAATGATTCTCTACTAGCTGCTTGGATTCACAGGCTGGCAGAATCAGGCATTACCACCTATTATACTATCAACTGGGTGCACACAGCCAGACTGCTATCTGCTATATACAGAAATGAGCAGAAGCCTCCAGAGAATCACAGCACATTACAAAGAGTAGTCAGACCCAGAATCCATATCAAGGAAGCTGACCCGTTTATGAAATCTTTACTATTTTTGTCTAATGCGTATCAGTTAGGTATAGGAGAGAAGAAGGCTAAGGCTCTGGCGGATAGATTTGTCTGCATTTTGGACATAGCTACTGCTGGTGTGTCTGAACTGATGGAAGTAGATGGAGTAGGAAAGAAGATGGCGGAGAAGATTCTGGCAAGTTTAGGGAGGGATATATAGTATGCCGCTTGAAGATGCTGGAAAGAGAGTAACAATCTCTAGGAAGATGTATGTATCTAATTTTGAGAGATACTATGATAGAGATATAGTAATGGTAATCGTAGCACCTAGAGGAGAATGCAGGTTGTTCAGTAATGTGCACAATCCTAGTATGTCAGTACATAGCCAGGTCACTGATACACAGTGTGAGGCTATTAGAGCATTTATGGAGGAGTATAAGGATGATTCATAAAGTTGAGGATATAATATATCTGGCTGCTGCCATAGACTATGAGGGAAGCGTATCGATTCTAAACAAACCTAGAACCCAGCAGATGCAAGTCAGATTATATGTAGCCAATACCTACAAGCCTTTTATAGATTGGCTACATAGTACCTTTGGAGCTAAGGTCTACGAGCACAAGCCTCCATCAGAAAGGGTAGCAGTTAGATGGGACTGGGTAGCTACGGGAAGGGAAGCTCAGGCTGTACTGGAAATCACACTACCTTATATGAAGATAAAGCATAATCAAGCCGAGCTGGCTATAGCATTTCCTATACTCCAATCTGGCTATCCTGGGTATAAATGCCCTGATACCATAGCGTATGTCAGAAAGCAGCTATCAGATGCAGTCTACAGTCTAAACAAGAAAGGAGCCAAGAGTTGAAGAAGTTTGCCCCAGAGTACAGTACAAATGACCAAGGATGGTATATCTTTCCTAAGGATGCCGATTATAGAAAGAAGATGTTTCCTGAGGATGTGAATACTCATCCAGCGAAAGCAAATGTCTATCTTGTGCAAGCTATCATTGAGTATGTATCAGAGCCAGATGACTTACTTATGGATGTTATGGCAGGTACTGGTACTTTAATGGTAGGAGCTCTTATCGGCAGACAGGTAATATGTGTAGAGATTAGTGAGAAGTTCCATAAGATACAGGTAGGAGCCCTAGAGCATCTGGAAAAGATAGCACCAGGTATTAGCAATATGATTAGCCTAGTTAACCTGCCTTGTCAGACATATCTGCCTATACCTGACATAGCAGACCATATTATCTTCTCGCCACAGTATGCTGGTATTATGAAGAAGAAGTCAGTAACAGACCAGTGGAACAAAGATATAGGATATGACTTTGTGGAGTACAGTACTAACCCATTGAACCTTGGTACTATGTCAGAGTTCCTGTGGGCTCATGAGATGGGGAATGTATATAAGAAGTGCTTTGATACCCTGAAGCCTGGTGGCAGTATGACCCTCATAGTCAAAGACCACATAGATGCTGGAAAGAGAGTAGAGCTAACCATGAGAGCCATAGGTGCTAGCGCCAGAGTAGGATTCAGTTATGACCCTGAGGAGCACTGGAAATGGGCAGCACCAGGTATGCCCTATACTGCTGCTAGGCGTGCTCGTGGTGAGGCTACTGTTGACGACGAGGACATAGTTATATTAAGAAAAGGAGGTGTCTAATGACAGAAGAAGCAGAAGAGATTAAAAAGTGTACTAGTTGTGGCAAGCAGTTCTCCACCAAGTTAGGGCTATCTACAATCTGTGGAGACTGTGAAGACGCAATAATACTAAAGGAGGAGTACAATGACTAGACCATATTGGGACTTATACTTCATTCGTATTGCTATGGAGGTAGCATCAAGGTCAACCTGTCCGAGAGCATCAGTGGGAGCAGTTATAGTCAAGGATAACAGGATACTTTCTACTGGCTATAACGGAGCACCTACTGGAGAACTACACTGCACAGATGTAGGCTGTGATATAGTTGATGACCACTGCCAGAGAGCTATCCACGCTGAGTTTAATGCGCTAGGGTATGCTGCTAAGTATGGAATACCTCTTGATGGTGCAACTATGTATGTCTGTGATGGTATGGGTAGAAAAGCTCTACCTGTATGTCCTAAGTGTAGTCAGCTAGCCAAAGTGGCAGGTATTATCAGAATATGTGAAAGAGGATTATAGTTGAGAATATATGTATCCAGTAGCTGGAAGATAAGTAGTATTGCCCTAGACTTTGCCCAACTACTACGCAAGTGGGGACATGAGGTCTACTGCTATGCTGAGCATGAAGAATGCAAGTATATATGGCAAGATGTAGTTACTCCTCAGGACGACGGCATAACCTGCTTAGATAATGATGCGAGCAGGAAAGCCTTCAAGTCTGACAAAGACGGAATGGACTGGGCTGAGTGCTGTCTAATGATAAACCCAAGCGGAAGAGATGCGCACCTTGAGGCAGGCTACATAAAAGGTCAAGGCAAGCTCCTATATATCATAGGAGATTTCCCAGAGGGTGAGTTCTCTAATATGTATCACTTAGCTGATGAGCTATTTAGATTAAAAGAATCATATAGCATAGTGCATCTTAGAGAAGTACTAGATAAAAAGGATATCTGCTAGTGTCAGTCACCTACTATGGTACTGGCGTTGCCAGAGAGCGCTTTCAGCATTTCCTTGATAATCCGCCAGCAGCTATCAGTATTGATGTAGAAACTCCTACTATAACTGAGCGGATGCCTCTAGGATTCGCTATTGCCTTTAGCCCACAAGAAGCATTCTACTTCCAGGTATATCCTGAGCCGCCTAGAGAGCTGGAGCTACTGAAGCCTTTACTGTTTAATCCTAGCGTATGCAAGATAGCCCATTATGCTTTGTTTGACTTGGCAGTTATGCCAATGATACCTCATCTAGCAGGCTTTGACCGCAGTAATCTGTTTGATACTAATACAGCAGCTAGACTGCTAGGCAAAGAACTGACAGCTCTAACTGTACTAGCACCAGAGGTTGGCATGATAGCTGAGGATGCCAAGTCCTTTATGCAGAGGTTCAAGGTAAATAATATGCTAGATGCTCCACCTGTGGAAGTTGCTAACAAGTGCCAGATGGACGCCAAATGTGCCTTTGCTTTGTATCTTGACTACAAACCTAAAATGGATAGCCAGTATCCTGAATACTTCAAAGTAGAGATGGAAGTTATACCCATCTTAATAGACCTCAGCATGAGAGGGCTGGCTATAGACCAAGGAGCCAGAGCAGAGCTAGAGGCTAAGCTAGAGGATGATGTAGAGTTCTATCATAGACAGCTAGAGGAGTACGGAGTTGAGAAGCCTGGAAGCACTCAGCAGGTAGGCTATATGCTAGGCAAGAGAGGCAACTTCCTACCAATGACTAGGAGTAAGAAGCAGCTGTCTACTAGAGAAGCTGACCTAGAATTCCTTGACGACCCTATGGCAGCAGCAGTACTAGGTTGGCGGCACAAGTCCAAATTGCTCAGTACATACATAGCACCAATAGCAGGGGATGATAGGTTTTACACAGAGTACTATCTGGACACAGTTGTTGGGAGACTGAATAGTAGGAACAGAAACATCCAGAACATACCATTTGACTGCAGATACATATTTCTACCTGACAACAGATACTTCACTACTGGAGATTACAGTCAGGAGCACCCACGAATATTAGCCCATGTCTCACAGGATAGAGAAATGCTAAGAGTATTTGATGAGAACCAAGATATACATATGAATACTGCAAAGAAATTAAGAGTATCAAGAGATATGGCTAAGCGAGTTAATAATGCTATGCACGGAGGTGCAACCGCTTCAACAGTCAGTATACATACCAAGATTAGAGATAAGAATCTATGTAACAGATTCATTGATGACTGGTCTAGAGTGTATAAGAGTGCCTGGGACTGGATTATGTACGCTCAGAGAGAGGCTATTAGGGATGGATGGGCTCTGCCTACACTGTTTGGCAGAAGGATTCATATACCTGATGAGTTTGATAGATGGGGACATCTTAATACTGACGCCATGAAACGGAAGGGCTCAAGTTACCCAATTCTTGGTAGTGATGGAGAAGTGATAAAAAGAGCCATCATAATATGTGAACACAAAGGCTTAGGTCCCCCAATAATGGCAGCGTCAGTACATGACTCTCTTACCTTTGACGGAGATGTAGTGTTACCAGTAGAAGAGCTGGAGATGCTACCAGGCTTTAGGATACCTTTCGAAGTAAAACAAACTATGCGTTGGGAATGATAACTATAACGATAGGGTGGAGGGGAGTCGGGGTGGGGCTCAGTAGCGACTAGACAGAGTGGGCTATGGCTTACAAGAAAACAACAAAACTATGCAGGGTCTGTAGACATAGAGTTTATGACATGGAGAAGCACGTACGGACTGAGGAGCACAAGAGGAATCTAGGTAGGATAGGAGAGTTATGAAGGTTTTACTACCACTAGTACTAATAGTAGTCCTTTGCCTACTCCCACTAGTTCCAGCTACCACAACTATATCCTACACTACTAAGATACCTGAGCAGTACACTAGCACTGAAACCTACTCTGCCTATGCCCCTAGAACAGGTGAGCGGGCAGTTTGGAATGAGAACCCAGCACATACTGAGTGGAGAACCAGCATCAAAACTAGTATAGAATCTGCTATACCTCCAACTGGCAGGTCAGGATACTTCTCCATAGAATACTTCACCTATATGAAGCCAGTTACAAAGGATAGGCAAGTTACTAAGATACGACTAGTGGACAAGACTATAAGTATGGAAGTAACTGAGCACATATCAGTTGTTGAGTATATGCTTAGATGAGTTTGGGCAGTCTACTCAGCACGGCAACTTTGCCTTTCAACTGCCCTTACAAGGAGGTGCTTGACGATATCCGAAGTTACCGCCAAGTCCCTCTACGAGATGTTGTCTCTACCTCGCCCCTTCCGCCACTTAGTGCCCCAGAACAGATGAGCTAGCAGTAACCCTACAAAGAAGGGAAGCACATCTTCCCAGCTTACATAAGGTCTCAGCCACATTCCTACTAGGAAGAATCCCACTATCAGTAGTATTGGATTCTGATAGGCAAAGTCTCTCATAATATAAGTCCATTGTCTCCCGCCTACCCAGTGCCACAGTCCCCACCTATAGGGATTACTCCAAAAGCGTTTCCACCAGTTCATATTACCTCCTAGTATGAGGGCATTTGCCTCATAGAGCTAGCAGTAAAATCTCCAATATACTGTTTCCTATCTCGCCATATGCTATAAACTTCATTCCTCCGCTCATCAGCCTCAGCTCTAAACCTATCAGCAGAAGCCATATCAGTACTAGCAGTTCCTATGTACTGGCTAGCCTGCTGTAGATACAATGTTATCTGGCTAAGTATATGCCCGACCTCAACTCCAAAAGTATTAGCTATCGCTACATATGTTGCTGACTGTTCCATGTAACTTCGCAGGTAACTAAGTCTCTGAGCCATCTCATTAGCGTAGCCCATAGCAGCATTAGTTCTAGCAGTAGCACTCTGCACATACATAGCTCGGTCATTCTCGTAAGCAGCTACCAGTGAGTCCTTAACACCTTGAGCATACTCCCTGTAGGCTCTAGGCACATCCTGACCTTCACCACCTTTGGCTACCTCATTCAGTAGAGCATCACCACTAGTCAAGTACGCCTTAATGCTAGGCTCAGAAGCGCCAGCAACAAGGTCAGTGGTAATTATATACTTTGTCCTAACAGCAGATGCATCAGTTAGTTCAGTAGCTACACTGTCAAGATAAGTGTTCATGGCAGCTCCAGCATCTATTATAGTAGTTCTCAGATTTTCCTCTGCGGCAGTTATAGCTGCTAGCAGACCAGCAGCATCTTCAGCTACCTCACCAACAGTGTTACTATCTAGATACTTCTCCATATCATCCAGAGCAAGACCTAGTGCTGAATTAGTGCCAGTAGCATTACCCAGTGCAGTTCTGGCACCTGCTAAGTCAGTAACTGCCTGATGCTCCTGCTTCAGTGCAAGAATATATAGAGCATAGGCAGCAGCAGCTAGCAGTACTGTATCAGTCAAGAAGCCTGGCTCAGTGCCAGGAGAATACTCCCCAGCTACTTGGTGTCTAGTATCGTAGTAAATCCTATACTGCTGGTTCTCAGCCATCCTCTCCTGCTCTCCACTCTCACCGCTGCCAGTAACCACAATGTACTTACTAAACACATCACTCTGAACGAAGTTCTGAGGTATCAGACCTACAGGATACTCTACTCTCTGAACTCTAATAAGGTCAGGCAGGTTGCTAATATCTATACCAATCTGGGATTTAGTGTAGGCAAAGGTGCAAGTATCCTCAGCATCTATGCCAGGAGTAGTAGCAGCAATAGCCTTTACTCTACCATTAGCATAGTCTATGTAGAAGTCAGTATTCCTTACTATAGCAGCATCACTATCATCATCGTTAGTAGCACTCTCACTCTGCCACTTGATAGGACTGTTAGCAAGATACACCCAGACTTCAGTATAAGCACCATAGCCTATGTCTAGTAAGTCTCCAGGTCCTCCCCCAGACAGCTGAATGAAGTCTACCTGAAGTACATTCTTGAAGTATTTCTTGCCTACTATGGTCTTACTGTCTCCTCTGATATATCCGAACGTCTCCTGTGTTCCTTGGTCATCTTTATCTGTGCCATTTATAGTTATGACCATCCCATTTATGCTAAGGTTAGGGTCTGTAATAGTGACAGTTAGTGGTCTGGGCATATCAGGCTGACCATCAAGTGATGCTGTACTGCCAACTGCCGCAGCCTGCAAGTCTTCATCTGCTACAACTGCATCCAGGGCGGTGTCCTTGGGGAAGGCTACTGACTCATCAGCCACAGCAAACTGCAGTGAGTCCTCAAATATCTTCTCATCTGGTAGGAACCTGCTCAGGTCTGAGTACGCTCTCTCAATACTCCTGTTCAGTTCAGCAATAGATATCTCTGTATCTACAGTTATCTTCAGGTCTGTTGCTAAGTCTGTCCTCATCTGTAGCCGAGTTTTATTACCCATTTCTTACCTCCTCATGTTTCCCTTATAAGTCCTGTTTCTCCATTATTTCAGCATCCCTCTCCACCGCACTTAGAATATCAGTACTCATTACAATTTGCTCTCTATCTCTGGAGGACAATTTACTGGGTTGCCTGTCTGAGTTGTTGAGTATTATTCTGTCCATACAACGACTAGCCTTAGTATGAATGGCGTTTATCAGCCACCCCTCAATAGAGGCCATATCTGTCAGTAGTGCTTTCTCCTCTGCTTCTGTTAATGTAACTGTGTATTGTCCCATATTCCCTCCTAAGATGGTTTAGATAGTTTGTGTATTGCCATAAATGATTGGTCATTTCCATAAAACAGTGATTGGGTTGTCCCAGTATCTTGACGAACAGCAGATTGGACAGAGTCAGAGTCATCAAGATATATAATAGTAGCTATATTCCCATAAAGGTAAGCCGTAAAACTCGCATGATAGACAGTAACGTGTGCAAACACTCCATTCTTCAAAATACCATATCTTGGTCTTGTGGCATCTATCATAGATACAGCGCCCAAAGCAGTGATGAGATAGTAACCTGCGGCTGCCGCTGTGAACTTAGCTCGGTAGAGTTTATAACCCTCACCGCTTGCCATTATATCGATAGGGCCAACATCGATATAGCTTAATCCTAGCTTTCCTGAATTAACAAAGGTTGAAACTTGAGCATAAGTGTTGTCAGTGGTATTCCACACCCAAGCACCTACATCTGCTTCCTCAAAACCGCCATCCGCATCACGGAGATAATTTGTCTCTGTGGCATCCGCAGTTCCAGTCTTCACAGTGCTATCAAACTCACCATCTCCATCAAATTCCTCGGTGTCGAGAAACACACCGCAGAAAGTAGCATCCTGGAGGGTTTGGACTGCACCCCCATTGTTAAGATAAGCCCTTGCCCTACTGGTAAAACCAGCCTCATCAGCCTCAGCAGGAACTCCACCCACACCCTTCCATATCTTACCTGTTGTGAGTGCGGGCAGCTCCGCAATAAGATGTCTTGTACCTTTTATTAGGGCATCCCCAGAAGCACCAGGAGCGGCAAACTTAGCCCTTGCCGAAGCATCACGGACTACGTGCTTACTAGCTGTAGCTGCCGATACTGCACCATGAGCGGTGGTTGTATTAGCATTATGGGCTGATACATCTACACCATCTACTGTTTCATTGGCATCTAGGGTTATACTATTTGCACCCATAGCTAGTGTCCCGCCAAGGGAATGGGCGGGTAGAACCAGCGCAGCACCCGCATTAGTAACTGTGCCATCAAGAACGGGAGCAGTTAATACCACTCCACTAGATTTCCAGGCAGCAGCAGCAGCACCAGTAGCTACTAATAATTCACCAGCAGTTAAGCCAGCAAGGTCAAGGAGGTTTAGTTCAGCAGCCGTAGCAGTAACATCAGTAGCACCAGCAGCCAGTAGATGAGCATGCACCAGTATTGCTAAGGTCTCTGCTAGTGTTTTCTTAACATAGACGCCAGCACCTGAGGCAGCTAGGAAGTCGCTAACTGCTGTGGCTAAAGAGTGTCTGATATAGATATCATTAAGAGCTTCAGATGGCACAGGCAACGCAATCCTTGAAGCATTAGTACCTTCAGCGTAGAGGGCTATAGTTGTATTCGAGCCATTACCCAAATTGGCAAAAATCTTCACTAGTAGCTTAGAAGTAGCAGCAATCTCATAATCACTCCCTAAGCTAAGATGGAAAGATACAGGAGACTTGGTATCAGTAATTGGAACACTAAGTTCTGTAGTACCTATCAGCACCTCAGTAGGTGTACTTGTATACTCATAAACCTTAGCATAGAGTACAGTATACCTATTTCCCACTGTTCTCTGGGTGTGAAGGTGAATATCTATAACACCCGCCTCAATGCTATCAAACAGTACTACAGCATCAGTAATCCAAGAGAATATAAGCTGGTCATCTCCAGCACCTAAAGGGTCAGAGGTAAAGGTAGACTCAGTCAACCCAGTCGGCAGATTAGCCATTTTATAGTATGCACCAATACCACTCGCAGCGGCATTGAAATAGAAGTCCCACCGCATATTAGCAACAGCGATATCTACATACTCTTTGTTAGCAACATCCAGTAGGCTAGTAGGATGTTGAACCCCCTCTATCCTACCATCCTCAGTGACTGCTGGGTATTCAAGTCCAGGTAATATCTTTCTGCTCATTATACTAAATGTCCAAATACGTCTACTGCCCAAGTCTCTAAGGTAGCATCACTACCTGTTTCTATACTTATAGAGAATACATCGCCAGTAGCCTGGGTTACGACTG
>SDBT01001263.1_pt1 | contig 43939 bp, 48 predicted proteins | sample 2277101 | NCBI WGS metagenome assembly SDBT01 (sample SAMN10404973, study PRJNA504765) | marine sediment metagenome | isolation source: marine sediment core GS10_PC15, 103 cmbsf | place: Arctic Ocean: Southern Knipovich Ridge | collected 2010
TTTGAAATGGTACTGAAAGATATGAATAAAAATGTAAATCATGTCATAAGTGATTTGGCTGGAATATTTTTTATTAATTCAGGTAAATATTTAAGAGATAAAGAAAATTTTCTTATGTTTTTTGCAATAGTTTCTGTGGTTGCAACTTTGAGGGTGCTTTATTTGAAAATTTGAGTTTTTTTTTAAGTGGATTGAAATTTAGCCAATTCCATGAATAGTAAGAAGATTGCCAAAGATTTCAGATTTAACATTTAAAAATTTTTCAATTAGCCAAAGATTTGATTCAATATGCTCGGTCATTTTAGGAATTATATACTTAGATGTGCCTTTGGCTAGAGCTGCATATAAAATTAATTGATCTGCTGTATATCTATCTACCGTAGCGTTTGAATTAAAATCTTGCATCAATCTTTTGGCGACTGTTTTGCCTATCGCTTCGGAGGTTCTGCCTATTTTTCCAGCAACGTCAATACCAATTATGCAGCCAGTTTCTGTTTCAATAAAGCAAGTAAGTGAAGCTCCTTTTTGATCGGCTGTTTCATCATAGATAAGTTCAATATCACTTTTTATATTGAGTCCCATATTTTCTAGCTCTTTTTGAAAACTCAAAAACATTCTTTTTGATACTTCTTGTTCTTTTAAATTAGAAGATAGTGCGATACCCTTTATTTTTTTTATCTTTCCTTGTTTTTCTAAACAAATTGGCAAAACATTTTTTTTGATAGGATGTATTTTAAGTTTTATTTTTCCTCCTCCTGTAGGGACATATCCTGGTTTTAAAATTTCTAAAGATATGTCTATATTCATGCGTTTTAAAAGAGGTAAAACAACAAACGCAAGATGATGAGCTGCTGGAGCAAAATCTTGAAAAAGCCCGCCTGTTAGTTCAATAGTAGAAGGTGTATCTGCAAAAAGAAGCATTGGAATTATAGCAGATGCTAGCATTGTAGTAGATCCTGCTGTACCTATGTCGAATGAATAATTTCCAGAAAATATTTTTTTTCCAGGAGTATAAAAAATTTCTTCAGATCCAACATAGGCATTTTTTAATTCACCTTTTGTAATCTCTTTGCAGGCTTCAATAGCTTTTAGATGTTGCGGCCTTAGTCCCTTTTTTTCTCTTTTTTGTCTGATATTAAAAAGATGAAGACTTTTCTTTGTTATAGAAGTAAGAGTAGCTGAATATCTTAGAATTGTTCCTGAGCCTGATTTTTCAGAGCCATCTATTTCAAAAAAACTCATCTAATTAAATGATTTAATTATTTTCTTTTTATATCTTTTCATAAAAAGTGAGTTTGTTACAACCGAAACAGAACTAAATGCCATAGCAATAGCTGCAACCATTGGATTTAATAAAAAACCTGTAAATGGATATAAAATCCCTGCAGCTATCGGGATAGCAGCAGTGTTATATATAAATGCCCAAAATAGATTTTGTCTGATTTTTCTAATAACAAATTTTGAGAGTAAAATTGCTCTATAAACATCCCTAATGTCATCTTTCATTAAGACTATATCTGCAGATTCTATCGCTACATCCGTTCCTCTTCCAATCGCTATTCCTACATCTGATTGAGCGAGTGCTGGAGCGTCGTTTATTCCATCGCCTACCATTGCAACTGATATATTTTTAGCTTGGAGTTTTTTTATCTCATTTGCTTTATCTTGAGGCAAAACTTCTGCAATTATATCGTGATATTCAATTTTTGCTTTTATACCGATGGCCTCTGCTGTTTTTTTATTATCTCCTGTCATCATATATATGTGATCTACAATTCCTTGAAGCTTTATCATCGCTTGTTTTACATGTTTTTTTACAACATCAGCAATTGCAATTAAACCTAAGAGTTTTTTATTAACTACTACTAAAAGTGTGGTATTTCCTTCATTCATTAAATGATCAATATCTAAATTTGCATTTGATATATCTATATTATTTTCTAGCATGAAATTTTTATTACCAATTAAAACTTCTTCATTATCTATTGTAGCTTTTGCACCTTTGCCAGAGAATTCTTCAAAATTTAAAACTTCTTTAAACGAAATTTTTTCTTCTCTTGCTTTTTCAACAATAGCATCAGCTAGGGGATGCAAAGATTTTTTTTCGATAGATGCAGCGTATGTTAAAATCTCGGTTTTTTTAATTGAATAGGGAATGATATTTGTAACTTTAGGTTTTCCTTCTGTTAGAGTTCCCGTTTTATCAAAAACTATAGCATTTATATTTTTTAGTTTTTGAAGACTCTCTGCGCTTTTTATCAATATTCCTAACTCTGCTCCCATTCCTGTTCCAACCATAATAGCAGTGGGAGTAGCGAGGCCTAATGCGCAAGGACATGCGATAATTAATACGGATATAAAAATAGTTAAAGAAAATATAAATGTAGATCCTAAAAAAAACCAAAGACAAAAGGAAAAAATTGCTACAATTAGAACAATCGGAACAAAATATGATGCTATAAAATCAACTTGCTTTTGAATTGGAGCTTTAGATGTTTGAGCCTCTTCAACGAGTTTTATTATTTGTGATAAAACTGTATCTTTTCCAATTTTTAAAGCCTTAAAATTAAAGCTTCCAGTTTTATTTATCGTTCCTCCAATTACATTTGAGTCTTTTACCTTTTCAATAGGAATACTCTCTCCTGTAATCATAGACTCATCTACAGATGAGTGGCCATCTATAATAATTCCATCAACTGGAATTTTTTCTCCTGGTCTAACCACAATAATATCATTTATTAAAACATCTGTTATTGGTATTTCAATTTCCTTTTGATCTCTAATTACTATCGCGAATTTTGGTTTTAGTCCCATTAATTTTTTTATAGCCTGAGAGGTTTTTCCTTTAGCAATTGCTTCTAGATATCTTCCAAGTAAAATAAAAGTAATTAAAAAAGCAGCTATTTCAAAATATAAATTTTGATGAGAAAAGCTTTCATTACCCAGCCATATTTGAATTACCGATACCAAACTATAGATATAAGCAGCTGAAACTCCAATAGCGATGAGCGTATCCATGTTCGCTCTTTTTGTTTTATAAAGAGCAAAAATTCCTCTTGTAAAAAATTCATAGCCCATAAATATAACAGGCGTCGCTAAGATGAGTTGAATAAAACCCATATGTTTTATCAAAATTTTAGGAAGAAAAGCAGATGTCATAGCAAAATACATCAAAGGAATAGAAAGTATTAGAGAAATTATAAATCTAATTTTTAAGCTTTTTATCTCTTTTTCTTTTTTACGTTGATCTATGTCTTCTTTTTCAGCTAAGTAGCCAGCTTTTTCAACGGCTTTAAAAATATCTTCATCTTTTAATTTATTTTCATCAAACTCTACAAAAGCTTTAGCAGAAGCAAAATTTATATTTATCTTTTTTATTCCGTCTAATTTTTTTATCTCAGTTTCAATAGAATTTACACAGCTAGCGCAGTGCATGCCAGTTATTGAAAAATTTATTTTTTTTGCCATATAAAAAAATCCTATTTATTCAATTTATATAATATTTGAAAATTTGCTCATAGGAGTTTTGTGTGTTTTTATTGATATTTTTAGGTTTTTTATGATAAAATAAAAAATCAATTAATAATTTAATGGTCAAAAAATATGTTTTGTTATCAATGTGAACAAACAAAAGATTCTCTAGCTTGCAAAGGGCCTAGAGGCGTTTGCGGAAAAGATGAAACGGTAGCGAGTCTTCAAGATGTTTTGGTTTATTTAACTAAGGGTATTTCTATGTATGCTCATAGAGCGGCTATTTTAAATGAGAAAGATGAAGATATCGATCTTTTTGTTATAGAAGCTCTATTTGCAACAGTTACAAATGTTGATTTTGATAAAGATAGATTTCTAAAATTAATAAAAAAAGCTTTTGAGATTAAGAAAAAAGCTAAAGATTTATATGAAGGAGCATGTGAAAAAAATTTAAAGGAGATTGAAAAATTATATGGGCCTGCTTTAGAAGCTGAGATAACTGGATTAGATGAGCTTTTAAAATTTTCAAAAGAGGTTTCGTTTGAAAAAGAAAAAGAAAAGTTTGGCGATGACGTTGCTGGTTTATTAGATTTAATATTATTTGGTTTAAAAGGAGCTGCATCTTATTTGGATCATGCATATATCTTAGGGAAAAAAGATAAAAAACTATTTTCTGATTTTCATAAAATTTTAGATTTTTTAACTAAAGAAAAATTTATTCAAGAAGAAATTTTACAAAAAGTTTTAAATGTAGGTGAGATCAATTTAAGGGTAATGAAGCTTTTAGATGAAGCGCATACTTCTACTTTTGATCATCCAACACCTACAAAAGTTAGAATTACACCAAAAAAAGGAAAAGCTATATTAGTCTCGGGTCATGATTTAAAAGATTTAGAAGATCTTTTGAAACAAACAGATGGACTTGGAATTAATATATATACCCATGGTGAAATGCTGCCAGCTCATGGTTATCCTAAACTTAAAAAATATTCACATTTAGCGGGAAATTATGGAGGGGCATGGCAATTACAAAAATGGGAGTTCGAAAATTTTCCGGGTCCTATTTTAATGACAACAAATTGTATAATTGAACCAAAAGAATCTTATAAAGATAGAATTTTTTCAAAAGGATTAGTAGGTTGGCCAGGTGTTAAACATATAAAAGATAATGATTTTAAAGAGCTAATTGAAAAAGCAAAAAAAGAAAAGGGTTTTGAAAAAGATGAAGAAGAAAAATTTATTACAGTTGGATTTGGTCACAATGCAGTTCTTTCTTTAGCAGATACAATTATCGATAAAGTAAAAAGCGGTAAAATTAAGCACTTTTTTTTAATAGGTGGCTGCGATGGCGCAAAGATTGGTAGAAATTACTATACAGATTTTGCAAATCTAGTACCTAAAGATTCAGTGATACTTACTTTAGCTTGTGGTAAATATAGATTTAATAAATTAGATTTTGGATCAATAGAAGAAATTCCAAGACTTTTGGATGTCGGTCAGTGCAATGATGCTTATTCTGCTATAAAAATAGTGCTTGCTTTAGCTGACGCTTTTAAATGTGATGTAAATGATCTTCCGCTTTCTTTAGTTTTATCTTGGTTTGAGCAAAAAGCAGTGGCAATTTTATTAACACTTTTGTATTTAAACATCAAAAATATAAGACTTGGACCTACACTGCCAGCTTTTATAACGAAAGATGTATTTAAAATTCTTCAAGATAAATTCAATATTATGCCAACAGGTGATGCGAAGCAAGATATTGAAGATATTTTAAGAAAATAATTGGTGTAATCAAAACTTGAAGCCAGTTTTTTATTGAAAATAATAAGTTCAAAAGTTACTATTTCAAATCTTTTTAATTTTTTAATAAGGAGAAAAAAATGGCAAGTGCTTTCGCAGTAAATTTTTTTTGATAATAGTGCCTGGAAGAGTATTAAAACAGGTGCAATCTACGGAGCTACAACCCTGGGGTTATGTGGTGTAATTGCAACGGTTGCAAGTGCTAATTTTGAATGGTTGTCTGGAGATTGCAGGAGTATAGATATGCATTGTCTAGCAAAGGAGGTTATTGCAGACCTTTCTTTTGGAATTTGTTACGGTTCTATCATTGGTGGTGCGTCAGGATTGGTCATTGATGGTTTATCAAGATTGGGCAACAATCCAAGATTGGAAGAAAAAGAAAAATTGATTAAAAGTCTTTCCTCGGCTCTTAATGTAGTAATTTTTGCAAGCATTTTCATCTGTAATTTGAACTTATTTTCAACTGCCCAAGAAAGATTATTATCAGGTGGAATTGGGGGGATAGTTGGTCTTTTATACATCTCGGGAGCGAATTTTTAAAAAAACCTTTTACAATAAATCCCCAAATTTCATGAATTTTTTTTTGACAGATGAAGAAATAGCTTCTTTAACGAAACAGCATAAGAAGGAAAGAGATGGTCGAGTTAGAGATCGAATAAAAGCTGTTTTATTACGTGATAAAGGTCGGACTTGGATGCAAATAGCAGAAGCTTTACTACTTTCAGAAGAGATGCTTCGAAAGCATCTTGAAGACTACAAGATCTCAAAAAAGCTTAAACCTGAAAATGGCAGCTCGCAACCGTCCCATATATATAGAAATCGAAGAAAAAGATTTGGTTTAAGATTTAATCTAATAGCAGGAATTTATAATTATGAAATTTAATTACACAAGAGTTCTACTGTGTGCTGTAATATCTGGAGTAGAAGGATGGCAAGATATAGAAAATTTTGGTAAAGCCAAGATTAATTTTTTTTAAAAACTTTTAGCAAATAAATTAGAATTTTTAACAAAATTGCATTATTTGATATTTTAGTTAATACTAATTTTGTCTATCAGAGATTTTAAGAAGAGAAGAGTTATGTTAAAAAAAATATTTTTAATTCTTTGTATTCCTACTTTGTTTTTTTTAACCTCTTGTAAAAAAAAAGATAAAGAAAAAACAAAAAAGTGTTTAACAATAAATATTGTATCTGAGCCGCAGAGTTTATATCCTTTAAAAGCAAGAGATTTAGTATCTCTAAATTTAGCAAAAACATTTTTCGATGGACTTATGAGAGTAGATAATGAAGGAAACATATTACCTGCAGTTGCTCAAAGTTATAATGTTTCAGAAGATGGTAAAATATATACTTTTTTTTTAAGAGACTCTTTTTGGTCAAATGGTGAGAAGTTAACAGCTGATGATTTTGAATATACCTGGAAAAAAGTTTTATCTCCTAGTTTTATCACGCCAAATGCAACTTCATTATTTGTAATAAAAAATGCAAAAAAAGCAAAAGAAAAAAAAGTTTCTTTAGATGAAGTAGGTATAAAAACTATAGATGATAAAACTCTTAAAATTGAGCTTGAAAGAACTTGTCCATATTTTTTAAAGCTTTTAACTCAAGGCGCTTTTTTTGCAATAAATAAAAACGTTGATCAAAAAAATAAAAATTGGGCTTTAGATAAAAGTAGTTTTGTATCTAATGGAGCCTTTAAATTATCGGAGTGGAAAAAAAATGATATTATTGAAGCTGAGAAAAATGAGTTTTATTGGGATAAAGATAAAGTTAAATTAGAAAAAATATCTATGCTGATGCTTACAAATGATGTTGAGCTTAATATGTTTGAGTTAAATGAGCTAGATATAGCAGGATCTCCATTTTCTACAATAATAATCGATAGTTTAGAAAATTTAAAAAAAGATAAAAATTTTCATATAAAACCATATTTTGGCACTAGTTTTTTAAGGGTAAATACTAAAAAAATAAAAGATGTAGATTTTAGACAAGCTTTAGTAAATTCTTTTGATAGAGAAAAAATTGTAAAACATATTTTGCAAGGTGAGCAGCTTTCATCTTCTAGATTAATTCCTGTTAAAAAAAGCAAAAATGTTCCAATTATAAAAAAAGATTATTCTCAAAAAGAAATAACTCTCACCTATATGGGTAATGATAGAGCTCATATTCTTGCGCAAGCTTTACAAAGTGAGTTAAAAAAGAATTTAAATATAGATCTAAAACTTTTAGTAGTTGAGAGAAAAACTTTTTATGAAAAACTCTCTAAACTTGATTATGATTTAGCTCTGTCATCTTGGATAGCAGATTTTGATGATCCAATAGATTTTTTAAATGTTTTTAAATATAAAGATAGCTCAACTAGTAATACAGGTTGGGAAAATCAAGAATATATTGAGCTTTTAGAAAAATCAGAAAATATTTTAGATCATAAAAAAAGAGAAAAAACATTAAAAAAAGCTGAAGATATTTTATTAAAAGATGTTCCAATAATACCGATTTATCATCTAACTCAAAATTTTTTAAAAAAAGAAAATCTAAAAGATGTTTTTATTTATCCTAGCGGTTTTATAGATTTTAAATATGCATACTTTGAATAATTTTTATTAAAAAGGAATGAAAAGTTGAAAAAAACAAAAGTTTTAAATTTATTTACTCTTCTTTGGGTGACAGCAGCTTTTAATGTCTCCATTCGAAACTTAGGTATTTTTGCTACAACAAGCATGCATATGATCTTTTTTGCTGTCGTTACTTTAGCTGTTTTTTATCTGCCTATTGCTTTAGTTACAGCAGAAATGGCTACGACATTTCCAAAAATGGGAGGTATCGCTGTTTGGGTAAAAGAAGCTTTTGGAAAAAAAATTGGGCTATTAGCAATTTGGCTTCAATGGACTTATATGAATATAGCAATGATCGCTATGCTATATTTTATTTCAGCATCACTATCATTTGTATTTGCTCCTCATCTAGTTCATAATAAGGCTTATCTCATCTCAATGAATATTATTTTGATTTGGCTTTTTACTTTTTTTAATTTAAGAGGTCTTAAAATATCTACAAAGATCTCTCAAACATTTTTTATTTTAGGGATTTTGATTCCAGCTATTTTAATTATAGGATTGGGAGTTATATATGTAGTGCAAGCAAAACCAATTCAAATAGATACGACTTTTAGTGTTAAAAATTACTTGCCAGATTTTCATCTTACAACTTTAGTTATTTTAATTGGTTTTATGAGAGCTTTTGGAGGAATAGAAGGCTCTGCTGTCCATGCAAATAGCGTTGAAAATCCTAAAAAAAATTATCCTTTAGCTATTTTTTTTGCGGTAACACTCGGATTTTTAATAAATATTTTAGGATCTATGTCACTTGCTTTTGTAATACCTCAAAAAGATATCTCTTTAATCGGGGGAGTAATGCATGCTTTTAGTATTTATTTTACAAAATATAATCTTAAATTTTTGATTCCTCTTTTAGGTCTTTTAGTTGCAATTGGTCAGATGGGTGGATTTTCAACATGGCTAGCTGGTCCTGTTAAAGGACTTTTAGAAACTGCAAAAGCAGGGGAGCTTCCTGTTTTTTTTCAAAAAGTGAATAAAAATAACATGCCTTCTAACTTAATGATAATTCAAGCAATTGTTATCTCTATTTCTAGCACAACCTTTCTTTTAGTTAGCTCAAGTATTAATATGTCTTTTTGGATTTCTGTTGCTCTTTCCATGATGATATATGTTTCTATGTATTTTTTGATGATTCTTTCTTGTTTGTCTCTTAGATATAAAAAACCAGATATTCAAAGAGTTTTTAAAATACCTTTTAAAAATTTTGGACTATGGTTAGTTTCTATTTTAGGAATGATGACTATGGTTTTTGCTTTTGTTATGGCTTTAATTCCGCCTAATCAATTAGAAAAAGAAAACTCTTTAAAATATTTCTTAATTTTAATAATTTCAGTAATTATTGTTTATATAATTCCTTTTTTAATCCATCGATTAAAAAAAGAATCTTGGTTTGTTAAAAGCAAATAAATACAGAAATGGCGTATTAAAATTATTTTTCTATAAATAATCTTTCATGAGAAACTCTTCTTGTTATTTTTCAGGAGGTTCTGTTCATGGATTAAGGGGCATTAAAATATTTACTAAGAAAATATTTTGCGGGAGCTACTGTTTTTCTATCATTAAGCTTTGACAAATATCTAGAAATACAAATATAATAATTGTAGTTTTCAGAGACAACAGGTCTCACAAAGGAGAAAAACATGAAAATACAATCAAAGGCAGACAGTTCAGAGTCTTTTGATTTAATAAAGGACTCTACTAATTTATTTATTATTTTTTCATTTACTTCTATTTTCTCTCATTCTCATCATCATTTAATCCATCTTCATTAAATTTTAATTTTTAACAAATTAGTTTAAAAAACTGGATGTTAAAGAAGTAGCATATTTGCATATGTAGATTTTTAGAATCTATATCACTTCTTAAATATCTATTTTCTAAGAGTAAAAAATTTAAATTAACAATAAAAAATACAGGATTTTTATATGAATATTCCATTTTTTTTAGCAATTACAGCTCTATTGGGGAGCATATATATTTGGATAGGAAAGCGTTCTTCCAAAAACGTTCAGACAAATGATGATTATTTTTTAATGGGTAGAAAGCTTGGTTTTTTTCAACTGAGCTTGACCCTTTTAGCTACTCAGCTTGGAGGAGGATCTCTGTTAGGTGCAGCTCAAGAAGCTTATCAAAAAGGCTGGATTGTCCTCTTTTATCCTCTAGGAGCATGTCTTGGCCTTTTTGCTCTTGGCATGGGTTTTGGAGGGAAATTACGAAAATTAAATATTTCTACAATAGCAGAAATTTTTGAAAAAATTTATAGATCTCGTCGTCAAAGGTTGATAGCTTCCGGATTATCAATTCTTGCATTGTTTTTTATTTTGGTAGCTCAAGGGATTGCTGCTAAAAATTTTTTTATAGCTATGAATTTCCAATCCCCAATTATATTTATTCTTTTCTGGGCCATTCTCATAGCATACACTGTCATGGGGGGATTAAAAGCCGTTGTAAATACTGATATATTGCAGGCTTTGTTTATTCTTGTCACATTAGGTTTTGCATTTTTTTCTATCAATTTTTCTAACATAGCAATATCTAAACATCAAGTATCCCCAAATTTGGGAATTTCAACAGTCCCATGGATATCTTGGTTTTTCATGCCGTTTCTTTTCATGCTCATTGAACAGGACATGGGACAAAGATGTTTTGCAGCAAAGAAGCCAAAAATAATTTCCATCTCAGCGGTAGTTGCCGGAATTCTTCTTTTAGTTAGTTCTAGCGTTGCTATTTATTTTGGTGTACTCGCAAAAAAATTAGGTATTCAAGCTTTGGGTAATGCAAGTATTCTAATTGAATCAGTCAAAGCTCTAACTAATCCGGTTGTTACAACTTTATTTATGGGGGCTATCTTTATGGCTGTAATATCAACAGCAGATTCTATTCTTTGTTCGATAGGTTCAAATCTATCATATGATTTTCTAGTTTCTAAAAAAATCTCAGCAAAAAAACAAGTTTGGATATCCAGAATGCTAACCTTAATAACAGGTCTTGGATCTCTTGGTCTTGTCTATGTTTTCGATAATGTAGTTACTATGTTGATGTTTGCTTATGAGCTTTCTGTTTGCATCCTATTTGTTCCAATTACTCTAGCTATGCTCTCAAAAAATCCATCACGCCTTGGCGCTTATTTCTCAATGGCTTTGGGGGCGATAGGTTTTGGCGTTTTCCGATTTATCTCTTTGCCAATTCCTAAAGAAGTGATGACATTATCTCTAAGTTTTATTGGTTATATGATAGGGAGAAAAATCGATTTGCAAAGAACTTATGTTAAACAAATTCAGGAGGAATAAATATGCAAAATAGAAGAAAAAAAACAATTGGAATCATTGGTGGAGCTGGACCCATGGCAGGAGTCTTACTTATGCAAAAAATCATCACAATCTGTCAAAAAAAATATAAATGTATCAATGATTTTGATTTTCCAAAAATAATTTTGTTGAGTTACCCGTTTGCTGAAATGCTTAAACCTCTTTCTTTTCAGCAAGATGAAAAAAAAGTGACTAAGCAACTAAAAGAAGCTCTAAAGTTTCTAAAGAATAGCGGTATGGATTACATCACAATTGCTTGCAATACTCTTCATGGCTTTATAAATGATACTTATCGAAATAAACTGATCGGTTTAATTGCTGAAACAAAATCATTTTTATTGGAACAAAATCTATCTAAAGTTTTGGTTCTTTGTACTAAAACCTCAGGACTTAAAGGTCTTTTTTACAATTTTGCAAACACTAAGCTTCTATCACCGAAAGAGCTCCAATGGATAGAAGAGTTAATAAAAAAAGTATTAAGTGGAACCTTTTCTTTGCAAGATCGTAAAAGCCTCGAAAATTTTATCTTATCAAGTATTAAAAAAGATCCAAGTATCAATGGAATCTTACTTGGTTGTACAGAATTATCTGTCCTGATGGACAATTTTTCTAGAAACAATCCAAAGATAAAAATCATAGATCCTCTTGAGATTGTTTCAAATAAACTTTGTAAATTAGTTTTTAACAAACAAAGAGGAGAATAATTATGAATAAAATATCTAGATTTACAAAAGAAAAAATCACGATCACATTTTTGCCTTTTGAGAGGAAAGAAGAGGGTAAAAAATTCATTATACAAGATGATAATTTAGAATTATTAACGAGGTTAAAAATATGATATACTATATAGATTTAAAAGAGATTATTATAAAAGATTGTAAAGAAGAACTTCTTGATGTTTCTAAATATTTGCCAGAAGTTTCTCTTAGATATCAGCAATCTGATATGTATGCTTACACAAAAAACATTTTTTTTCTTCGTAAAAGTTGCATTCAAATGTTAAAAAAAGCATCTGAGTTTCTTAAAGAGGCGCTACCAAATGCCAAACTTTTAGTTGTCTATGCTTATCGTCACCCTGAAGTTCAACAAAAGTATTTTCGTAAGCAGTATGATTTAATGAAACAAAAATATAATTTTTTGGAAAAAGATGAGTTATTTGAAAAAGTTCACCAATTGATAGCTGTTCCTGAAGTTGCGGGACACCCAACTGGAGGATCAATCGATTTGACTATTCAAGTTGAGGGTAAAACCCTTGATATGGGTACGAAAATAGCAGATTTTAATGATAGCGAAAAAATAAAGCCTTTTTCGAAAGACATGACAGATGTTCAACAAAAAAATCGATTACTACTTAGAACTATTATGGTACAAGCTGGATTTGCTCCCTTTGACGGAGAATGGTGGCATTTTTCCTATGGAGACAAAGAATGGGCATGTTATTATAAAAAGCCATACGCTATTTATGAACAAGTTTTTTTGATCAAAAAATGATCAAAAAAGGACACAGTTTATTCCACAGTTAAAAAAGAGAACTTGTGCCGTGTCTTTTTTCGTCAGGTAAGTATTTAGAGAATGTATCAAAGAAAAAAATTAATGTATTTGTTTTGAAAATATACGTCCTTTTTTTGACAAATTAATTTTTTTGCTTTAAATATGAAGTATAAGGAAAAAATAAAGAGTCACTTTTTTCCTGTAAGTATTCAAAATCGACTTCATAAGGAATAAATTTTTCAAATTCCAGATCTTTATTTTTCATCTTAAACAGAGGCGCGATCAAATTGGAAGCTATTTATTGTTAGATATTATCCGGGACTGTTGAGATCTAAAAAAAAATTAATAAAAAATTTAGAAAAATAACTTCTCAAATCAAAATAAAAGATAGTAGAAATCATTTTTTTTTATTTTTTATGAAAATAATTTCAGATTTCAACAGTCCCTATATCTACCTGATAATTCTCGAATTCTTTTACTAGAACCTATATTTCCTATATATTTTCCTTTTGGTTTTACAATATCTAAAACATTTTTTACTTGAATATTTGGAGGAGGAAGAATCGCATTTGACCAATCTTTTTCTTTTGCTCGTTTTGCTTCATTAGTGTGATGATCCGATTGGATTTGTAGCAAAAAGTGTTTTCTTGCGCTGAAATGTGTTAAAAAATTAGATCTAAGTCAGGTTAAGTCTTGTCTACTAAATCTTATTAGAAATTTATTTTTGATCTTGATTACTTTGAATTAATAATTTTTTAGCCTTTTTAAATATCTGAATAAATTCTTCATAAGAAAAATCCCAATATTCTTTTCCTATCGGTGGATATAATTTTATTTCAATATTCTCAACTCCTTTATCTTGATTTAAAACCGCTAATACTTCTTGTTTATGAATAATTTTAAGATTTTCATCATTAGATTCTAAAAAATTATTATTTTGGGGAATATAAACTATATTCACAACCATACCTTCATAATCTAAATCGCTGCTAACTTCTAAATTAAAATAATTTTTCATATTGAGACTCCACAAATCCTTTTAATATTTCTTAATTTTAATAATTTCAATAATTATTGTTTATATAATTCCTTTTTTAATCCATCGATTAAAAAAAGAATCTTGGAATGTTAAAAGCAAATAAACAATGAATTGACTTTTTTTGTGAAATTTCATTTTTATAAGATCTATGACAATCCATTATTTCAGATTAATTTTCATCCCTATAAAATGGATCATCTTCCAATTCTGGTAATTTATTTAGATATTCAAATTCTTTTTTTCCTTTTTCTGTTATATCAAACCAAACTATTTCATGAGGATACAATTCCCTGCCTAAATTATCCCATTTAATCTTTATTTCTTTGATTATTTCTATTATTTCTTTATCCCAAACTTTAAAAGTATTGTCTTTTTGTAAAAATCCTGCTTCAATTACCCCTTCTTCTAATAAATTTTTAACAATTTCTAAAGTAGTATTTTTTAATACTTCCAAATCTTCATAATGATAAAATTCTTCCACAAAACTAAAAACAGAAAATAAAGGTGTCCAATCTTCTATACACCAAGCTAAAATATTTAATTTGGTTTTTTCATATCTTATATCCATTACTCCTCTAAAAATTTGATTTTAATATTATTTTTTAATCCCTCTAATTTAACATCTATTGTCGGTGGTCCTGATTTAGAAAAGGATCTATATGTGATATAAGTATCATCGGATAATTTATATATTTTTGTCAGATTATCTTGATATATAACTTTGCCATTTTTTGTTAATTCATCAAATATTTGTACAGCCTCGTTTTGTCCTCCTTTAAAAAGTCTAATACGAGATTTGGTTCCTTTATTTCCGGTCCATTGTCCCTTAGGTTTTATGATATTTAAAACATCTTTTCTAGTTTGAATAGATGATAAGGCTTTAGCATTTTTTAATATTCCGCTTGGAGGAGGGAGAATCGCATTTGACCAATCTTTTTCTTTAGCTTCTTTAGCTTCAGTAGTGTACTGATCCGATTGATTTGTAGCAAATACTTGATCAATTTTTTGATGTCCTTGAAAAACGGTTTCTTCATATCTTTCTACCATTGATTTTTCGGCATCACCACACAAACTATTATTTTGCATATCATCTATAAATTGATCTGGAATGATTTTTTTAGAACAATCTCCAATTTCTTGCATTGTTCCTGGAATAGTTTTTACATAGTCTGAAACTTCATCTAAAACCTTATGTGAAAGTTGAGCTCCGCTTTCTCTTAAGATTTCTTTAGTTTTATCCCATAAATTTTGATCTGTTTCAGGTGAATTTAAATGATTATTATCCTGCAGATCAGCTTTAAAGGAAGAAATATTTTCTTCTAAAACTTCTGTAAATAAATGTTTTTTATTTTCTATGATATGATCTGAAGATTCGTTATCTTCATTGTTAAAATGATTATTATTTTCTTTTTCAATTTCTACAGGAGTACTTTCTTTGGTCTCTGGTTGACTAGTTTCAAATTTGCTTGAAGCTACAGCGCCAGCAGCGCCCGCACCAGCAGCGCCTGCAGCTGCAGCAGCTGAGGCGGTCGCTACTACAGCTACAGTTATAACAGTAACAGCTGTTACAACAACAGCGCCGATAATGATCTCTTTTTTGTGTTTTTTTACGAACTTTTTAGTATGTTTCCATTGTTTTTTAATCCAGCTTTTACAGAGAACAACATCATAGTGATCATTGCTATAGAAAACAGCCGGTACAATTATGTACTCATTATTAGAACTAAGAGGTGAAGCATATTCGAATGAATCCCTCTCTTCGCTTAGTAATTTTTCAATATCATTTTTTAGCTTTAGATCTTCATAAGAATTATCTATAAGAATTCCCTCTTTTGCTAAGATGGCAAGGAATTGATTCAATTTTTCTAGGTTGAGAGAGGAGTATTTTTTCTCAAGCTCTCCCGATTCTAATTCATCGAGAAGATTAATTATTTCATCATATGACAAAAGATAGTTTTCTAAGAGGTTATGCCAATCTTGCGTTTCTAAGTTGGCTTTCTGTAAATCAATAAGACTTTCAAATTTATTTAGAACTTCTGGAGAATGAGAATTATCGATTGTAGATGCCTGAATTTGAGAATTAAAAATAAAAAATATAAAAGTTTGAAGAAGAAAGAGATTAAAAATGCATTTAATTTGTTTCACAATAAACTCGTAATTAAAAAAAAATAAATTGTTGCTAAAATAGATTAGGTGCAGAAAAAAATCAAGTGTTTAATGATAAAAACATTTCTAGGCATTGATTATTTAAGGCTAATTTTATCATATTTTATAAAACACAAGTAAAAAAAATAAGTAAAGAAGAAGAAAGAAAAAAAGCACTTTAGTCAGATAAGCATTTAGAAAATGTATCAAAGAATTTTTTTTTAATGTGTTTATTTTGCAAATAAACATACTTTTTTTGACAAATTAATTTTTTTGCTTTAAATATAAGTTATAAAGAAAAAAATAAAGAGTCACTTATGAAAAAAGGAAAAACAATTAGTTTATTTTATCTAATTATGGTCTCTAGTGCTTTAGTTGTCAGCATTAGAAATTTACCAACAATTGCTGCTACTGGTATGCAGATGATTTTTTTTGGAATCGTTGCATCTTTAGTATTTTTTATTCCAGGAGCACTAGTTTCTGCAGAGCTTGCAACCGGCTGGCCCGAGATGGGAGGTATTGCTGTTTGGGTAAAAGAGGCTTTTGGTAAAAAATGGGGTTTAGTTGCTAGCTGGCTTCAGTGGACTTATATGATTATAAGTGTTATTGCAATGCTTTATTTCATTGCATCTTCTTTAGCTTTTGTCTTTGATCCAAAACTTGCTAGTAACAGAACGTATTTAATGATTACCGAGCTTATTTTTATCTGGGTCTTTACTCTTCTCAATTTAAAAGGACTGAAAATTTCTAAAATGGTATCTACTATAGGATTTTTAGCGGGAGTTGTAATTCCTGCAGTATTAATTATTACTTTAAGTATTATTTATCTTATACAAGGCAATCCTATCCAAATGGATATGTCACTCACAGCTAAAAATTTATTTCCAAATTTCAAGCAGATATCCACAATAGTTTTGCTCGTTGGTTTTATGAGAGCTTTTGCGGGTATTGAAGTATCTGCTGCACACGCCAATAATGTTGAAAACCCACAAAGGAATTATCCTATAGCACTATTTATAGTTGTTATTTTTGGGCTTGTTGTTAATATTTTGGGATCTATGTCTGTATCTATAGTGATTCCTGAAAAAGAACTTAGTTTATCAGCGGGAGTTATGGATGCTTTTAAAGTGTTTTTTAATAAATTCGGTTTTAATTTAACTATTTTATTACCAATTTTAGGGCTTTTAGTAGCTGCTGGCCAAACAGGAGGTTTTAGCGCTTGGTTGATTAGTCCTGTTAAAGGTTTATTAAAAATTGGTTCAGAAGGAGAGCTTCCTCCATTTTTTCAAAAAGTTAATAAAAATGGTGTTCCAAAAAATTTGATGATTACTCAGGCGATAGTGATTTCGATTATTGGAACATTCTTTTTAATTTTTGCAGGATCTATAAACATTGCTTTTTGGATATCAGTTGCTCTTTCAATGTTAATATATGTAACGATGTATTTTTTAATGTTTCTATCGGCTCTCTATCTTAGATATAAAAAACCACATGTTAAAAGAAAATTCAAAGTGCCAGGTAAAAATATCGGTATTTGGATTGTATGTATGCTTGGAATGATTGCAATGGTACTTTCTTTTATAATAGCATTTTTTCCGCCAATTGAATTTCCTCCGCAGCATAAAAATATGTATTATGCGATTTTAATTGTCGGTATAACTATTATTTTTGTACTACCATTTATAATAAATGCTTTTAAAAAACCTTCTTGGAAATTAAAACAGGTAAAAAAATAAAAGGATAAAAAATGGAAAAAGAAAAACTTAAAAAATATCATGAAATGAGTCCCTTTGAAGTTAAAGATATTTTAATTACTTTAGCTAAAGAGAGTTTCAAAAAAAATGGAAAAGCAAAAGATAAATATCTCAATGCTGGAAGAGGAAATCCTAATTTTTTTAATACCACAGTAAGAGATGCTTTTGCACATTTTACTTTGTTTGCTAATCACTTTGCTGATGTTCTGAGTCCTTTTGAAGATATCGCTTTTAGATATACTAAAGAAAATCTGTATAAGAATTTTTCAGAATTTATCAAACGTTCAAAAAAAAATAAGGCTACTGTTTTTTTGGAAAAAGCAATAGATTTTGCTATAAAAAAATTTAAGTTTGATCCAGATAGTTTTCTCTATGAACTTGCCGATGCAGCAATTGGTGATTTTTATCCTATGCCGCCTAGAATTTTTCCTAGCGTAGAGAAAATTTCTACGAGCTATCTGCAAAAGATTTTAACTCCTGATAATAAACTTCCCGCAGGTAAATTTGATTTATTTGCCACAGAGGGCGCTACTGCTGCAATGATTTATATTTTTAATTCTTTAAAAAATAATAAAATAGTTAACCCAAAAGATCATATTGCTATCGCTTCTCCAATATTTTCTCCTTATTTAGAAATTCCAATGCTATCTGAGTTCAAATTAGTTGAAGTACTCATTAAAGCTGATGAATTCGATTCTTGGCAAATTCCAGATAGTGAACTTAAAAAGCTACTAGATCCTTCTATTAAGGCTTTGTTTTTAGTAAATCCAACAAACCCAACAGCTGTAGCTATTAAAGATGAAACTCTTTTCAAAATAGCTCATATAATAAAAAAACACAGAAAAGATCTTATTATTATTGCGGATACGGTTTATGCCACTTTTGTAAAGGAATTTCATTCATTTGTTAAAGAAGTTCCTGAGAATACTATTTGTGTTTATTCTTATTCTAAATATTTCGGGGTAACAGGTTGGAGACTTGGGGTTATTATGCTTCATGAAAATAATGTTCTAGATAAAATTATAAAAAATTTAAGCGAAAAAGATAAAAAAGAAATTGATAAAAGATATATTACGATTACTCCAGAGCCTAGAAAAATTAAGTTTATCGATAGATTATCGATGGATTCTAGAGATTCCGCTTTAGCTCATACAGGTGGTCTTTCTTGTCCTCAGCAAGTTATTATGGCTCTATTTTCTCTATATGAGATCATGGACACAGAAAAAATATACAAAAAAGATATTAGAGATATTTTAAGAAAAAGAATCACAAATCTCTATGAGAATCTTGAGATTAAAATACCTATTGAGAAGGGCAATACTTATTATTATACGCTAATTGATTTAGCTGAAGTAGCGCAGACAAAGTATGGTGAAGATTTTAAAAAATATCTTATAAAAAATGTTGATATCTTAGACTTTTTATTTAAACTTGCCAAAGAAAAATTTATAGTTTGTTTGTCAGGAGATGGATTTGCAGGACCTAAATGGTCTTTAAGAGTGTCTCTCGCAAATCTTAAAGTTGAAGATTATATAACAATTGGAAAGGCTCTTTCAGATCTTTTAGGAGAGTATCATAAAGAGTTTAAGAAAAATAAAAAAACTTAATCTTTTTAGAGTTATATAAAATTATTTTTGTTTGACTTATTTTTTTTAATTAAATTTTAATCTTTTTTCAGATTATTTTTATGTTTATGAATCTCGATGTGATGATGTCTAAGTCTGACTTTTCTCCAAAAATGAATTTTTTCTTCAGGGGGATGTTCAAAAATCTCTATGAATTTTTCTGGTTTCACTTTAATAATATATGAAATGGTCCCTCCAATTATTATTAGAATTGTCCCAATAAAAGAGAGATAACCAGGCATATTTTTAAAAAATATCCAGCTAAATAGACCTGTAAAAATTATCATAGAATATGAAATTGGAGATAGAAAAGATGCAGTTCCATGCATATACGCTGTTGTAAGAAGTAATTGACCTAAAGCCATTAAAGTGCCAATGCTAACTAAAAATAGCCATTGACTATGTGTTGGATCTAACCACTTAATAATAGCAAAAGGCGCTGTGATTATAGTAGAGATAAAAAAATAATAAAAAAGAGTTCTTATTAAAGATTCCATCTTTTGATTAAGTAATCTAATCGACACCAAAGCTATTGATCCTAAGATTCCTGCACTAATCCCAATCAGCGATCCCGCTTTTAAAATCTTTTCTGTTGGTTTTAGAATTAAAGCAATTCCAATAAAGCCTAATACTATAGTCCACCAAATGCCTTTTTCTATTTTTTTTTCTTTTGTAAAAAGCATCCAAATGATTGGAGTATAAAATGGAGCTGTATATGTGAGTACGGTTGCATCTACTAAATTCAGTTGCTTTATTGCTAAAAAATAACAAAAAAAGCTGCCAACTCCAGATATTGATCGAACCAAATGCAGTTTTATCAGCTCCGATTTAACTTTATAGAGTCTTTTTTTTATAAAAATAGGAGCTATAAAAATTACAGATATTATAGATTGCATAAATAAAATCTGTATCGTTGGAATGTTGACATCTAAGCTCCTAACGATTGCAGCAGCTAATGAAAAACAAAGATAAGCGCCAATAGTTAAAATGATCCCAAATGATAAATTTGGAGATTTTGGAACTACCCCCATATAAAAAACTTCCTCCTATTTTTTACATACCCCAAGCTAATATTTTTAGTTAAGATAAATTTTTTGAAAAAAAGCTAGATCTTTTGCATAAAATTCGAGATTAATTTAAAAATAGTTACCAAGAACTATAAAAAGGCAAAAATATGCAATTTGAAAAAAGTAAACTTCAGTGGATTGAATATGATCTTTTAAAAGATCATCCTGTAATAGATGCCAAAACCTATCTTCGTCATGGGGGCTCTAGCGAAAATAAATTTTTTAGCTTAAATTTATCAAAGCAAGTAGGGGATTCTCCAGATAGCGTTAAAATGAACAGAGCTCGGATAAAAGAAGATATTCAAGCTAAAAATCTTGTTTTTGCAAATCAAATTCATTCCAATTATGTTGTAGAAATAACAAAAGATAATATTGATAAACTATTCGATTGCGATGCTTTTGTTACTAAAGAAAAAGATATAGCTCTAGCAATTACCCATGCAGATTGTCAGGCAGCGCTTTTTTTTGATCCAGAAAATGAAATTATAGCAGCTGTTCATGCAGGCTACAGAGGTCTTATTAAAAATATCTATCAAAAAACGATTGATTTTATGAAAGACAGATTTAACTCAAAACCTCAAGATATTTTAGCTTGTATATCAGCATCTTTATGCCCAAAACATGCGGAATTTAAAAATTATAAAAAAGAATTTCCCGAAAATTTTTGGTCTTATAAAAAAGATGATTATCACTTCGATCTATGGCAAATAGCTCAAGATCAGTTAAAACAAGCCGGGTTAGATGATAAAAACATAGAACTTGCTAATGAATGTACTTACTGCAATGAAAAAGATTATTTTTCATTTAGAAAAGATAATAAAACTGGAAGAAATGCAACTGTTATCTGCTTAAAAAAATAAGCTAAAAACATCAGTTTTATTTATCTGAGCCTTTAATAGGGCCCGTTTCTGACTCTTCGGAGTCTTTTTGTGACGGGCTTACTTCAGTGCATTTACATCCTTCAAAAGTTTCAAAGAATTTTTCTCCGATCTGTTTAGTTTCAAATGTACACTTACAAGAGTGCCATGAACCCTCAAGCCTTATGAAAAGTTTATAGACTTTTTCAGTAGGATTTGGATTGGAATCTTGAGCTCTACCACCTACTTGAGGGTTGCCACCTATTGGTTTGACCATAGTCAATTCTCCTTGTTTTTTTTTAAGGCAAAGGTTTTCAAGAAGTTATAATAAACAAATAACTTTAATTTCAAATAAAAAATCATAATTTAATATTTTTAAATATTAATTGCAGGGCTGCTTGTTTTTATTGCATTTTCTACAGGTTTTAACCAAAGAGTAGATCTTTTAAAACAAGTAAGATTTTTAATATAAAAATATAGAATTTGCAAATGAATAGACTTACTGCAAAGAAAAAGATTATTTCTCATTTAGAAAAGAATTAGAAGAAATGCATCTGTTATTTAATCCAAGCCGTCAATAGGTCCAGTTTTTGAATCACAGTCGAATATTTGTGGTAATCTTTTAGGCTTAAGTTTTGTTGCAGTGCAGATGCATCCTTCAAGAGCATAAAGCGTATTTTTTCCTATTTTTGTAATGACAAGTATACATTCACAAGATGGTGTAGAAGAATTATTCTGTGATAGAACCCTAAATCTCTGTTTTTCAGCAGGAAAAAACGGTTTGGAACCTTGAGTATTACTATCTGTTGGTTTGATCATGAGTTATTTCTCCTTAAATTTTTTTTAATATAAAAACTTTTATGAAATTATAACAAGCAGATAGCTTTAATTGCAAATAAAAAATCATGATTTTAATTTTTTAAAATAGTAATTGCATAATTATTTATTTTATAGCGGCTTGCTTTACGACATTTTCAATAGTTCTTAACCAAATAGTCGATTCTTTTCCAAGCTGTTGTACTATATAGAACCAAGCAGCGGCTAGCATAGCAAGTCCTACCCAGGATTTCAAAGGTATCCCTAAAAATACGATTTGAACGTTAGGCGCCATTCTATTAGCTATCCCTAAAAACATCTCAGCCATTAAAACTCCAATCAAAGGAGGCGCTGCTAGTTGAATTGCCATACTAAGTACATAATTTAGAAGTCCAACTAAAAGTTTCCATAAAGGTATTTGCATAGAAAAAAAAGCTGGATTGATCAATTTATCTATAGGAAGAAGATGATATGATTTTCCAATAGCATCGATAAAAAAAAAGGGTCCTCCAATAAAAAAGAAGACAACGATTAAAACGTAGTTATAAAAAATACCAATAGGACCTGTTTGTGAGTTAGTTGTTGGGTCTGTCACTTGCAGAGATTGGGCTCCTCTCATATGATCGACGAGTGTTCCAGAGGTTTGAGCGATATAAAATGGGATAGTAACTAAAAGTCCTAAAATAAATCCAATGACAAGTTCTTTTAAAAATAGAGCTACAAATCTTAAATCAAAATAAATCTCAGCATGTAGAGAAAATAAAATTTGAGGAAGCAAAATGAGTAATATTGCAATAGATAGCATCATTCTAACATTAGCAGGAGCTATTTTAGCACCAAAGAAAGGAGCTAAAAACATAATTGGTATAAGCCTTGCTAAACTTAAAAAAAAAGCAGATAAAACTGTAATTGGTTCGAGGTCTGTGAAAGATAAAAGTAGATTTAAATAACTATCTGTTAAACTGACTGCATCCATTTTAAGGGTTCCAAGCAGAGAAATTTTTAAAAATAGTATTTGCATACTGAACGATCTGAGCGCTTAGCCAAGGACCGAGTAGCATTAAAGTAATAATAACTGCAAAAAGTTTAACGGTAAAAGAAAGAGTTTGTTCTTGAATTTGGGTAGCCGCTTGAAAGACAGCAACTAAAAGACCTAAAATCATAGAGATAAGAATTGGAGGGCCAGAGAGCAGTAAAATTAATATCAAAGCTTGGTAAGTGAGCTGATAAATTTCATTTTGAAACATATTCTTTATCCTATTTAAACGTCAGCATTAGCCCTTGGACTAAAATAGTCCATCCATCGATCATCACTAAAAGTAAAAGTTTTATTGGAAGAGCGATAGTAAGTGGCGAAAGCATCATCATTCCCATAGCAAGTAAGATATTAGAGGTAACTAAATCTATTACAAAAAATGGCAAATATATAAGAACCCCAATTTCAAAAGCAGCTTTCAGCTGCGACGTTATAAAAGAAGGCATTAAAACGATAAGATCAGTTGGTTGTAAAGAAGACTTGTAAGGTTCTGGAAACGTCTTTTCAGCGATTTGATAAAAACTTCTAATATTTTTAGGTATTGAGTTTTTTAGTAAAAAAGTTTTAAAAGGCTCTTTCGCGGCATCGATAATTTCTATAATTTGCTTTGCTGAATCCGATGAAAAAACTGGAACAATAGCAGCCTTATCTATAACTTGCTTAGAGCTATTATACATAGCAACGCCAGTTGGAAACATAACATAAATTGTAAGTAAAAGAGCAAGCCCTGTTAATACTTGATTAGGCGGTGTTTGCTGTACTCCTAAAGCGCTTCTAAAAAGAGATAAAACTATAATGATTTTCACAAAAGATGTCAGAATCATTATTAAAAAAGGGAGCAAGGCTAGCCCTGCAAGAACAGCTAATTTTGCAACCAAGGATGGTTGCTCTGTTGTAGTTGGATCTACTTGAGCAAAAACTTGGCTAGCAAAAATTATTAAAAAAAAAGTAAAAATAAAAGTAGTTTTTTTTAGTTTCATAATTTTTTCGTTTTCTCAAAAGATTTAAAAGCCGCTTCAATAGCTCTAAATTGATTTTCTAGTTGCGCATTAATTATACCTTTTTCTGTCTCTATTATACAGCCTCCTGGCTCAATATCATCTCGCTCTTCAATAGTAAAAGTATCAGCAATCTGTAAAATCTCTTTTATTTTTTCTTTTTCTTTTTCAATAATTTCTAAATCCTCTTTATTTACAAAAATCTTAACTTTTATGTGTTGAGAAATAGGCTTTAGAGCTCCTCTTACTATGTTTACGATAGCTTCCGGATTCATTTTAAGTTCTGCAGATACGATCTTTTTAGCAGCTTTAAGAGCAATAGGAAGTACTTTTCCTTCATATTTTTTTGCTAGCTCTTTAGAAGTTTTGTCAAGTTTTAATATATGTTCATTTAAACTTTTGAGACCTTGATCAAAACCTTCTTTTTTTGCCTCTTCTTTTAATACTTCGCACTCTTTTTTTACTTTTTCTTTATAAATAGCTGCATCGTCTATAGCTTTTTGGACAATTTCATTTGCTTCAATTAACTTGGAGAATTCCTCTTTGGGAATTATTTTTTCTCCGGGCTCTGGATGAATCTCTTCTTTTAAAAACGCAAAAAACTTCATAGCTTTTCTTCAATAATATTTATAATTTTCAGAATCTCTAAAGCAATTATATCTGAAGCCTCTTTTTGCTTTTTAGCTCGACTCTCTTTAAAGATATAATTGCCACGGCCGATATCTAGAGTATGACATACATACCATATCAGATCAATGCTTTCTAAGCTAAGTGCATAAGATAATCTTAAAAGACCACATCGATGAAAGGCATTTCTTAGTTTTTTTTTGTCATAGCTATATTTTTCGATATTAATTCTTTTAGTTGAAAAAGGCTCTTTATAATGCAAAATCTTTTTTAAAATTTTTTTCTCATCTTCTTTTAAATAAGAATAAATTGTTTTTAGTTTTTTCTTTTCAACTATGAATTTCAACTCTTTTGCAAGATCATACATACCTAAAAAATCAATTAATTTTACAAGAGAGTTTTTCGAAAGCAATAAAAGCTTATTTAATTTAGCATCGAAGAGAAAATTTATTGGAAGTAAATGATCTTCTTTTTTAATAAGACTTCTAAGGAGCTGCTCTTTTAAAAATGATTTAATGCTTTTGCTTAAATCATTTTGAGTATCTTCTAATCCCAAAATGTTTTGCAAAGCTTTTTTATTTTGTTTTTTCATTGCAAGCAAGAAAAGAGACGCTTCTTTATTTGAATAAATATTTAACATTGGAATAAACCATGAGTAATGCACGCTATCTATGAGAGATTCTTTTGAAAATCTACTCTCTTTTATTTTTGCAAAAGAAGGAAGAGTATTTAAATTTGCGATTTCTACATCTGTTAAATATTTTATAAGTTTTTTATCCTTATCAAAATATTCTAAAAACCTTTTAAAAATTATAGTTTTTTTCATTTAGATTTTTTAATTTTCTTTAATTGAGGATAAAATCTATAAATAAGCCAACCGAGTGATCCTGTAAAAGCAAAAATTATTAAAACTAGAGCAAAGAAGATAAACCTAAATGTTTTTGCAGATCCCTTAGTCATAATTATAGACCATATTTTAACATATTCTTTGTCTAATGCTTTTGGGCCAAACATCTGAGAATCTGTCGGTAGGATGATATCTGTAAATTTAGATCTATCTGAAATCACATTAACATCATCAAAACTTAAATTATCGATGCTAGATGATACTAATCTTTTTATTTTACTCTCCAAGTGCTGATTTGGATCATCAAAAATACCTTGGTGTTTTACATATACTGCAGATTTTAGTTTAGCGGTTTCTGTCTCAGTTAAACCTGTCGATGTAGTTACAGGAAAGGATATTTTTACATCAGCATCAATAATGCCATCGATTTTTCGAATAGTATTTTCTAATTCTACTTCTAGTCCTGCTTGATATTTTATCGTTTCTTCTTTATCCGTTGTCATTAGACCTTGCTGAGCAAAAAGCTCTAAAAGATTTGTTCCTTGAATTCTTGGAAGACCGTTTTCAGTAAGGATTGCCATAGCTTCTACTGATTTATTCTTATCTACATAGATATCATATGTCACTGTAGCAGTTGCCCCAGCCCCAGCCGCGACAGCTGCTTGAACTTTTTGAGCAGCAATACCTTTAGATGATAAAAACACAATAATCTCGTTTGCTTGTCTTTCACTCATGCCACTTGAAATCGATTGATTTTTCTCACAACCCGTTAGAAAAATTGAAATTAAAAAAACAAATAATAGTTTTTTCATATACACACTTTTTTTTATGTTACTTTCTATTTATAACATGTTTTGACTTTGAGAAAAATTATTTTTTTTATCTCAAAAAATTGTTATATTAAAAGCATATCATTAGAAACGAAATTTTTCTCATCAATTATATCAAAAATAGATCTAATAAAATAGCTACTTTGATTTAAAGTTTTCGCAATAAAAACCATCTTTTTTTGCTTTTCTAGTAAACTTTTAAAATCCCCAGTTATTTTTCTTATTTGAGAGTCATCTATTATTGAGGTTATTGGAATAATAATTACATTTTTTCTTTTTTTTACCAAACTTATCTTAAAATCATTAAAATCTTCTGAAAAAAAATGTAAAATTCCTTCGACATATGGAAAAGTTTTTACTATGTTTTGACAAGAAATTTCACTCTCAAAATAATAAAGTGGGCTAGAGCTCATTGAGCTTTTTGCTAAAAATAAAAAAAATGTATCTTTTTCATCTAAATTATTTTTTTTTAAAATACTTTTTATAGTTTTTTGAATAGCTTTTGCAAAAATTTGATGTTGTCCGTATGATTTTACCCAGAAAAATTTTTCTACAACATCATCATATAAATTTAATGAAAAAAAATTAGCTATTTGATTTAAATCTACATTATATTGAGGATACATAGGAAAAATATAGTATCTATCAGCATTCTCTTTTTGGATCTCTTTTATAAATAGTTCATGAGACTCTTCTTGATTTAAATAAAAACAGTAGCATTTTTTTTCACTATATTTTGAAATAGATAATATCAATTTATCTAAAATCTCATAAACATCTGTTTTATTTTCATCTAAAATTTTTGCTTTTTTTAAAAAGCTTTCTTTTATTTTTTCAAAAAAAGAGAATCTTTTTACTTCTTTAGAGATTTTTGCATTTTCATCACCAAACGATGCAAAAATATAAACAATTTTTTTGATTCGAAACATTTCTTATCCATATTTGAAGTAAGTAGCATTTCAGTTTTTAATAATATTTTCAAATAAAATTCAACTTAAGATAAGATAAAAAGAAAAGAAAAGAAAAATTCATGAAAAAAATACTGTTTTGTATAGCGCTTATTTTTTTAGTATCTTGCGCTGGTAAAAAAACAAAGCCTTATTCCATTGCTATGGATAAAAGCTGGTATTCTTTAGCTTTAAATGGTGAGATAGCTAATTTAAATGGTTTTATAAATGACTTTTTACTTGATATTACCAAAGAGAAAAAGATTTATTTTGAGGTAATAGATAGTAATTTCGATGAGTTAACTTTAGATCTTAAGAAAAAAAAATATGATGTTATTTTATCTGCAATAGAGCCTTATAATTTTAACAAAGCAAAATATGATTTTTCAAAAGATATAATTAAAACAGGTTTTGTTTTGATAACTTCTAATAAAGCAGCTTATAAATCTTTAAGTGACATGTCAAATAAACATGTAGGGTATATTTCAGAGACAGGATCGGATATTTTTTTACAAAAATATGAGGGCATTTTTGAAGAACCTTACGTTTTTGTATCTAAAATGTTAGACGATATTGTAAATGGAACCTTAGAAGGCGCTATTTTATCTATTATCCCAGCCTATCAATATATCTCGGATTTATATCAAAATGATTTGAGAATTGTTTATCCTCCTTTAAACGATCAAGCAATCAGAGTTGTAACTTTAAAAGATCAAAATCAGGATCTATTAAATATTTTTAATACTTCTTTATCTCAGATGAAAAAAAATAATAAATTAGAAGAGCTAAAGAAAAAATGGTCTCTTCCTAAATAATTTCATCTTTGGTGGGATCAAAATCAACTAAGAAGACCTATGGATTCAGATCCTACTGCAATGAAAAAAGTAGCAAAAGGTAATTTAATATTTAATGGCTTTGCATTTTCTTTAATGATGGATTTTTAAAGAAAAATTAAATGTAGCAAATATTAAAAATAATAGTTGCGAACACAATTTAAAATTAATGCAATTAGATAATATAGCTATTTTTGTGGAGTGAAACAAACGGTTGTCTCTAGATATTCTTTTGTTACTCGCTCTAAAATGAAAGGCTCTAAAGGACAAGGATCAATCTGCCAAATAGATTTTGCATAGTTGTTTATAACTTCATCTGATGAAAATCTACTCATGCCACCAATGTTATGAATAGCAAACTTTGCCCATTTATTTTTATCTAAATATAGCTCTTCTGCTTTTTTTTGAGTTTCATAAAAGCTTAAAAGATCTTTTATTACAAAATAGTGATCCATATATTCTGGACCTACTAAAATATTATATAAAGCGAGCATTTCAGAGTGTTCATGCTCATTTTTAACAAGCGATCCGTCTTTTAACATATCAACGACTTTATGGATGTGATCATGCTGAATATAAAAATCTAAGGGATTATATGTTTTTTCTTTTCGCATTTTTTTGATTTCATCAGCAGAAGAACCAAAAGAAAATGGCCACCACTGATCTCCTATTGCCTGACGCATTTCAATATTAGCTCCATCTTCTGTTCCGATTGTTAAAGCTCCATTTATTGAGAGTTTCATATTACCTGTGCCTGAGGCTTCATATCCTGCTGTAGAGGTCTGACAAGATAGATCTGCTGCTGGAATTATTACTTCTGCTTTAGAAACATTATAATTTTCTATGAAGGTTACTTTAAGATGTTTGCTAACTTCTGGATCATTATTTATTTTTCGAGCTACCATGAAAATAAATAAGATAATTTTTTTTGCAATATCATAGCCTGGAGCTGCTTTTCCTCCAATTACGATTAATCTTTTAACTTTTCTAGATGCAGGATCTTTTTTTATATCGTTATAAAGCATCAAAGCATGAAGTGCATTTAAAAATTGTCTTTTGTATTCATGGATTCTTTTAATTTGAACATCTACTAATATATCTTCATCATCTTCAAAAACAGGGTAGTGATCGATAATCCTACCTTTATAATCTCTTATTGGATTTTGTTTTTTTATAAAATCGAATAATCTTTTTTTGTTCTCTTTTTTGATTTGTAAAAATTCTTCTTGAGAACTTTTATCATCTGCAAATTCTTTTAGTTTTGAGATTTCATGAAAAGATCTTATCCATTTGTTTGTTATTCTTTTTGTTATAAATTCCGAAAGACAAGGGTTGCAGCTAAGTAGCCATCTTCTTGGAGTTATACCATTTGTGATATGAACAAATTTCTCTGGATACATCTCAAAAAAATCTTTAAAGATTTCATGTTTTAATATCTCTGTATGAAGGAAGGCTACCCCATTGACTTTTTTAGCTACATATATAGCTAAATAAGCCATTTTGATTTGGCCATTTGTTATTAAACTCATGCGCCGAACTTTTTCTTCATCATTTGGGTATTTTTCTCTAATTTGATCACAAAAATCTTGGTTAAGATGCTGAATTATTTTATGTTGGCGAGGAAGAAGTGATTGAAGTCTCATCTCATTCCATTCTTCCATAGCCTCTTTCATAATAGTGTGATTTGTGTAGTTACAGATTTGATGAGCCATCTCAAAAGCTTTTTTAAATGGAATATCTAAATTTTTCACAAGCCTTCTAATGAGCTCTACTATTACTAAAGTAGGATGTGTATCATTTATCTGTATTTGAACTTTTTCATGTAAGTTAGAAATATCGCCATGTACTCTTAAATGATGATGTAAAATATCTTGAATAGATGCTGAAACTAATAGAAATTCTTGTTTTAATCTTATCTTTTTACCAAGGTCATGATTGTCATTTGGATATAAAACGTCAGTTAATGAAGTGTTTTCTTTAGCAGCTTCCATCTCTCCAGCATTATATCTTTGGAGTTGAAAGTTTCTCGGAGATTCTTTTGTAGACCAAAGCCTAAGCGTTGATACTGTAAACTCGCCCATTTCATCAGGATAACCAATTATTGGAATGTCATATGGAAGAGCTCTTACTTCATCAAAATCTTCTAAGTCATAGACTCTATCACCGTGTCTATTTACTGCTTGAATGATATTACCGCCGAATTTAACACTTTTAGAGTTAATGTCTCTTCTAAATTCCCAAGGGTTTTGATTTAAGAGCCAACAATCGGGTTTTTCAACTTGATAACCACTATAAATTTGTTGTTCAAAAATACCATATTGATATCTGAGGCCATAGGCCCACGCTGGGTATTTTTGCGTAGCTAGAGAGTCTAAAAAACAAGAGGCTAATCTGCCAAGACCGCCATTTCCAAGGCCAGGATCAAAATCGTGAGATAGTAAATCCCTAAAATTTCTACCCATTTTATTTAAAACTATTTTAGTTACTTCACTAACTCCCAAATTGGTAATGTTATTACTTAAAAACTTTCCAGGAAGATATTCCATACAAAGATAATAAATTTTTTTAGTTTTAGTCTCGTCGTGAGTGTGATTTGTCGCTGCCCAATTTATCATTATTCTTTCTCTTAGAGCCATACAAAAAGCTAAATAAAACTCTTCTGTAGATGCGATGCTTTCCACTTTCCCAAGATTTGTTATAAGATAATGTTTTATAGCTTGAATTAATTCATTTGCTTGAAATTCAAGATTTTTATCCACAAAAATACCTTTTTGTATTTAACTTTCTATATATGCAATTTAAAACTTTAAAAGAACTAAAAACTTATAAAAATTTTTGTTATTAATAGAAAATGAGTTTTAATAAATAAAATATTAAAATGCTAAGAATAGCACAAGAAGGAAGAGTTATTGCCCAAGATAAAACAATATCTCTTAAAACTCTAAGATTTAAAGCGGAAAGACCTTTGGCCAGTCCAACTCCTAAAATTCCTCCAACTAAAGCATGAGTTGTAGAAATAGGAAGTCCAAATTTTGTGGCTACTAAAATTGTAATCGCTGTGGCGAATTCTGCAGAAAACCCTCTTGTTGGAGTGAGCTCAGTAATTTTATGTCCAATAGTTTCAACAACTCTCCATCCCCACGTAGCGAGACCCAAAACTATTCCGAAGCCACCGAGTAGTAAAATCCAATATGGGATCACATTTGCGAACGTAACTTTATTTAAAGTGATTGTTTGTATTACAGCGGCGATAGGTCCTACTGCATTTGCAACATCGTTTGATCCATGTGCAAGCGCTACTAAACAAAGTGAGATCATTTGTAAATATCCAAAAGCTTTTTCAACTTTGAAATATTCAGAAGTCTCTTCATAATATTTTGTTTTTTTTCTGTGTTCATCTATTAAACTATCAATTTCTTCTAACATTTTTTCAGATCTATCTTTTGTATCTCCTTTTGATGTTAGATAAGTTCTTAAAAGATGTTTTTTAGCTTTTTCTAAAGAAAAGAGCTGAGATGGATGATGATAGACAACAGAGCATGAAGTTACTTTAATTTTTCTAACTAAAATATATGAAACTATCGAAAATAAAAGACCAATTGCAATTGAGAAAAATAAAGATAGTTGAAAAGAGAGATTTAACGTAAGCGTTGTAAGCTTTCCATATATAATACTCATAGCAGAAATACTAAAAATAAAAAATACTAAAACAGGAATAAATTTTTTCGTAGCATCGATTGGAGAAAATGCATATAAGATCTTTTTTTGTAAAAGTGTAAATACAAAAAATGCAATGAAACCACTAATTAGTGGCGTTAATATCCAACTAAGACCTATAGATAAAACTAAAGGCCAATCAACAGAATGCACGCCACCTATTATAACGCCAAATCCTAAAACAGCCCCAATTATTGCATGAGTTGTAGATACTGGAAGTTTAAGATATGAAGCTAGATTTAACCAAATACTTGTTGCGAAAAGAGCCGAGATCATACCCAAAATAAAAATAAGCATATCTTTAGAAAAAACTTCAGGATTTATAATCCCAGATTGTATTGTCTTAGATACATTTCCTCCTAAAAAATAGGCTCCTAAAAATTCAAAAATACCTGCTAAAATAACTGCTTTTGTTAAAGTTAAAGCTTTTGATCCAACAGATGTAGAAATAGCGTTTGCAACATCATTAGCTCCGATGTTCCAAGCCATATAAAGACCAATTAAAAGTGTGAAATATTCTAAAAATTTAAGTTCCATTATTTTATCTCTAAAATCGTCCGAATTTTATTGCCTAATTTTTCCGAAGTATTTGAAATTTCTCCAACCTCTTTTAAAATAGTGCTCCAAAGATTAAAAGTAGAATATGAAAATTTATCAGTTAGAGAATATAATTTTTTTAATAGATTATAGCCAAAAATATCGAGCTCATGTTCTTTAAATGCTAGATCATCAATCATTCTTTTCACTTTTTCAGCTTCAATTCCTCCAAAAGAGGACTCAATTAAATTATCAAACTCCTTAATCACTTCATGAGCAAGAATAAAAGATTCAATATTTTTTTTATAAAACTCTTCAAATCCTTCTAAATCTTCAAAATGCTTTAACTCTTTTAAGGTCACTACAACGGCGATATCTTCAGCTTTATCAGCAAAGGAATCTTGCAAAGTTAAAATATCTAAAAAAGAAGATCGATCAATTGGTAAAAATAGACTTTTTGGTAGATGATTTCGAATATCATTTTTTGTAAGATCAGCTAGATGCTCTTTTTTAGAAATGCTTTTTTTGATCTCTATTACTTTTTCATAATTTTTTTCCTTTAAAGCTAAAAAAAGATCATCTAACAAAAGCACGCAATCAGATACCTTTTCCATATGAGATTGCAATGGAGCAAACGGAGATCTTCCAAATAATTTAGCTATCGAAAACATAAAAAAAACCTAATTTTATTTTATATATATATTAGCTTTTAAAAATTTATTCTAGAAGAGAAAATTTAAATCAAAAATCTTTGGTTTTGAAAATACAAAATGTTAGCTTCGCTATATTTCATTTTTTAACAAAAAAAAATGATTTACTTTGAAAAGAATTTTTAATTTTTTTAAATTGAAATATAGCTAAGTTTAGGAGTTTTTAATGAATAAAAAAGCTATGAAAAGAATTGCGATCTTTGGCACACACGGTGCAGCTAAAACAACTTTAGTATATAAGCTTGCAACTTATTATAAAATGAATGACAAAAATGTAACTGTTATTCATGAAACAGCTCGGCAAAGTCCTTTTCCAATAAATATGGATACGGTATATCAAACAACTCTTTTTGTTGTAGCAACACAACTTCAAAAAGAATTGCAAGCTGAAGCTCAAGGTTTTGAAATTGCAATATCAGATAGAGCTCTTTCTGATGCATTTATTTATATAGATCGTTTGAAAAGAGGAAATGCTTTAACAAAATCTTTAGAAGTTTTTTGTTTTGAATGGCTCAGACAATATCATGTTTTAATCTATTTAGAGCCAACTGAAGGATATGCTATCTCACAAGATGGTATAAGAGCTAGTGATGAAAAATATCAGCTAGCTATTAGAGATGATTTTAGAAATCAAATTGAGAAGATGAAAGAAAAATTTGATAATAAACTAAATATTATCAATGCTGAATCTAATCAAATTTTTGATGAAAATCAATGCACAAATTTAATTGATAAAATAAATAGGAGTATAAATGAGCAAGTTGAACATGTTCATATGGTTTAATACAGTAGTTGCTATCATGGGAACAATTTTAAATGCAAAACAACTTCGTTTTGGATTTATCTTATGGATGATGACAAATGGTGTTTTTGTAGTTTATAATGTATATATTGGATCTTTTCAACAGGCAGCGCTTTTTAGTGTCTATTTTGGCTTAGCTGTATATGGTTGGATCAGCTGGGGTAAAAGTGCAAAAAAAGAAGCTGTAACAAACAGTTAGTTTAAAAAATAACTTCAAGATCTTTTAGGCTAACTTTTTTATAGTAGCCAAAGGGAATATTGCCAAGTTTTAAATTGCCAATCCTCACTCTTTGAAGCTCAAACAAGGTGAGATTGGCTTTTTCTATAAAAGCCTTAATTTCTCTTTTCTTTCCTTCTGTGACCATTATTCTAAGAGTTTTTCTAGATGTTTTTATAACTTTTTTAGGCTTTACAAATTTATTTTCTACAAAACCGCCTTTTGAGATTTTTTTTAAATGAGTAGCTAAAAGATTTTCTTTTACCTTCACAAAATATTCTTTTTCTAAATTAGAAGATGGATGGATGATTTTATTTGCAAAATCCCCATCGTTTGTAACGATTAAAAGACCTGTTGTATCTTTATCTAATCTTCCTACTGTAAAAAGTCTCGCACTATAATCTTTAAAAAGATCTATAACCAAATGTTCTTTTTGTTTTCTTTTAGGTGATTTTGTTTTCTTTTGAGAGGGGATGTTTTTTGAAGGATTATTTGGATCTTTTTGATTAGCGCAGATAAAACCTTTTGGTTTATTCAAAAGAAAATAATATTTTTTCTCTTCTTTGATAACCTTATCATTTATTTTTACAATATCGACTTCTGGATCTATTAAAGTTTGAGGAAGATCAGCAATTTTGCCATTTACTTTAACTGATTTAGATATAATTACATCTTCAACTTTTCTTCTAGACGCAATGCCGCTATGTGCTAAAAATTTATTTAATCTTATTTTACTCATATAAAAAACTCATTTTGATGAAAAACTATTATATATGATTATTTAAACTAAAATCTACTTAAATAAGAGTTTTATTTAAGCCAAATATTTCAAAAATATTAAAATTTTTGCTAATATTAAAAAATATTAAATTGGAGTTATTTTTATGACAAAATTAATTTTAATGCGCCATGGCGAAAGCGTATGGAATAAAAAAAATTTATTTACAGGTTGGGTAGATGTTCCTTTATCTGATAATGGCATTCAAGAAGCGATTAAAGGAGGTAAAATAATTAAAGATATTCCTATAGATATTATCTTTATGTCGACTCTCATTAGAGCTCAAACGACCGGCTTTTTAGCAATGGAGCAGCATTCAACTACTAAAACTTTAGTTGTAAATCATGAAAAAGGAAAACTATTCGATTGGGGTAAAATTTTTAATGATAAAACCAAAGAAGATACTATAGAGGTTTATTTTTCATGGCACTTAAATGAAAGGATGTATGGTGAGCTTCAAGGAAATAATAAAGATGAAATGAGAGAGAAATTTGGAAAAGAACAAGTCCATATTTGGCGAAGAAGTTTTGATGTAGCTCCCCCAAATGGAGAGAGCTTGAAAATGACATCTGAAAGAACTCTTCCTTACTTTAAAGAAGTTATTTTACCTCATTTAGATAAAGATAAAAATGTGTTCATTGCAGCTCATGGAAATTCTCTGCGTTCTATCGTTATGTTTTTAGATAAACTAACTGGTGATCAAGTTGTGAAATTGGAGATTCCAACAGGGGAGCCAATTATTTATGAATATGATCAAAAAGAGTTTGTAAGAACAACAAAAATTTAAATTCAATTTTTTAAAGTTTTTTTTATAGAAAATAAGCTTTTTAACAAAGTAAAAAAAATTATTACATCGGAATCTTTTGATTTTTTTTATTTTCAATTTATGGTATAATTTCCAATTATAAATGCTTTAAAAGCATAGTTATTTTAAAGATAATTTAAAATAAGTTATTTAAAGTTAAAATAATTTAACTAGTTAAAAATGGAGTTATTAAATGAGTCATTTAAGCCTTTTCTTTAACACAAAAATACAAGATAATTCATCTAATGGACTAAATTTATCTAACATGGGAAATTCATATTTAAGTCCAGTTAGATATTTTTTTCATGGCCGTGAGATTAGGGTTTTTGACAAAAGAATTGTTCATAATAAAGCTTACGAAGGTAAATGGTGGGGGTTTTATTGTAATTTTTTTGACTCTTCAAAAGGATTTTTGAAAACATTAATAATGGTATATTTTTTCGTGCCCGGACTGATTATAGGAACGATAGCGAAAAGTTTTACTTATTTATCTAAAAAAACAAGAATAGGACATAATCTTGCTAAGAAACATTTTACACCAATAGATGTTATGGCAATTGGGTCTGAAGATAATAGATTAGATGAAGATGGTATAATAGCAGAGCTAGCAAAGGTAAAAAAAGATCCTCTTAATAGAAAGGTTAATAATCTTGTAATTTATGGAAACGGAAATGTCCAATTCAACACTGATCCGGGTTTTGTTTTAATGGATCCGAAAAAAGTCGTGATGGTTGGGGCTAGAATTATTAGAGATCCGTGTCATTCCATTCGACTGGATGATAAGCTGTCAGGAAAAAAAAGATGGCTAGAAAAAAGATTTAGGGGGATTTCTAATATTAAACAAGTAGTAGCAAGTACTTTTGCAGCACAACTGAGGGTGTCTTCTGTAAAAGAGGCTTTGAATCACAGAACTCCAAGACGCTCTTTTTTATCATCTAAAAGATTCCACGCTGTTTATTTGGTGTATCCTAAGTAATTTTTTTAGAGAGCAACTGGAATATCTACTTCTCTTGATGAGGTTCTCATCAAGAGATTTTTTTATTAAATTGTAACTATTATCAAAAATCGCTCTGTTTTATTTTAAATAAATTATAAATATAACCTTTATAAATAATTTTTTGTAAAATTACCATATAACTATTTTTAAAATTTATAAATTTTTTTTCTAATTAACACATTGAAAAATACTACCCCAATTTTGTATACTCTCAGACATCAAAACATAAAAAAGGTATTTATATGAGTTTACCAACAACACCTAAATCAACTTTTAAAGCAGCCGCTCCTTATGGCATTTTAGCTTTAGGAGTTGGAGCAGCTGGCGCTGTAGCTGGTTTAGCATGCACAGCAACTGCTTTAAAAATTATAGGAATAGCTGGAGCTATTATCGGAGCTTATTCATTTTTTGCGATACTTATTTGTGGTTTTATGAACATGGGACAACCTGAGAAGTTTAAACAGGATCTTCCAAAATATCTTGGAATAATCGTCGGTAGTGCAATTGCTGATATCATTAAAAACGTTGCGATAGAAACAATAAGTGGACTTATTGATGGTGCATTAGGAAGGCAATCTTCTACTATTAGGAGGAGTCGTTTTTAATAAAAAGTTAATCGACTTTTTTAATAGAAGTAGATTTATTTGGTTTTTTTTTAAAAAAACTTTTGAATCGCTAAAAAGATTTTTCTTTTATGTTTTTGGAATCATTTGCAAATAATATCGCCTGCTGCAAAAGAGAGCATCTTTTTATCTGGCATATATAGATTTAATTTACCTTCTGAACTAATTGAGTGCAAAACACCTCTGTATTCTTTTTGACCATCAAAAAATGTAATTTTCTCACCTTTATATAAAAGAAGATTCTCAAACTTTTCATGAAATGGTTCAAATCCTTTTTCTTTAAAAAGTTTTAAATTTTCTAAGAATACTTTTTTTAGATTATTAAGCAGACCTTGTCTGTCCCAAGTTTTTTTTGTATGGACTGTTAAAGAAGTTGCTTTTTGATCTATTTTATTTAAAAAAGACTCGTCAGCATTTACATTTATTCCTATTCCTAAAAAAACATCACAGATAGAGTTTTTTGTCTGAATTTCTGAGAGCATTCCTGCTAATTTTTTATTATCTAACATAACATCATTTGGCCATTTTATTTTTGGATCTAGATCTTTATCTCTTAAAACTTTTATTAAACTAATAGCTAAAATATGAGCAATGCTCACTAAATGTAGACATTTAGAATTTAGCTGAAAATAAAATGTGATATTTAAATTATCATTTTCTGGAGATAACCACTCTCTATTAAATCTACCTTTGCCTTTTGTTTGGCTATCTGCTGATATACAGGTAATTTTTGATTTATCAAATTTATCTATATTTTTTTTGGCATACTCTTGCGTTGAATCTATAGTTTTTAAAAAAATATCATCAAATTCCATCATAAAAAACTCTTTTTTGTTAAAGTAAGTAATATTAAAAAAAATAAACTTTAGTTGCTATAGTTTTTAAAATATGTGGGACCATAGATACCTAAAAAATTTAGATTTTAGACAAATCTTTTTAATTTTATTCTTAATGGGGATTTCTCTTTTAGTTATCTCATCTATGACAATGCAGCAAGATGAGAGTATATTTCTTACAAGATATGTCAAAAATCAAATCCAATGGTTTGTTTTAGGGTGGATTGTTTTTTTATTTTTTGCAGGTTTTGATTATAGAAAATTCTACGAGTGGACTTGGGTTTTGTATATTTTAATGATTTTTCTGCTTCTCGGTCTTTATTTCGCTGCACCAATTCAAAGAGTGCATAGATGGTATAGACTTCCTTTTATCGGTATGAATATCCAACCATCTGAACATGCTAAACTAATCGTTGTCTTTACTTTGGGTTGGTTTTTAGAAAAACAAAAAAATCAATCTGAGAGTGCATCTAGTACTTTTTATTTGCTTTTAATTGTTTTGATTCCTTTTTTACTGATTTTAAAACAGCCGGATCTTGGAACGGCTCTCGTTTTATATCCTATAACTTTAGCTATGTGCTACTTTGGAAATGTTAATAAAAAACTTATCTATACTATGTCCATGATCGGTGCTATTACACTAATTTTTGTCGCTTTAATCTTTAGCGAGACTATCTCTCATCAAAAGATGAAACCTTTTTTTACTACTTTTTTAAAGGAATATCAATATGAAAGGTTTAACCCAAATACTTATCATCAAAAGGCAGCTCAAACCTCCATTGCTATAGGTGGGCTTAAAGGATCTGGTTGGAGAAAAAGTGAGTTCTCTTCCCAAAAATGGCTGCCTGCAGCTCATACAGATTCAGTATTTGCATCTTTTGGAGAAGAATTTGGAGTTATTTCACTGATTTTTCTTTTATTTATATTTTATCTTTTGATACATATTAGTTTTCAGGTAGTATCAAAAGCAAATGACTACTATGCTAGACTGCTTGCCTCAGGCATTGGAGTTTATTTAGGAATGCATATTATTGTAAATATTGCAATGATGTGTGGATTTTTACCAATATCAGGTGTGCCACTGATATTAATTTCATACGGAGGTAATTCTGTATTGACAACTATGGCAGCATTAGGAATATTACAAAGTATCTATAGCAGGAGATTTAGGTTTTGAAATTTAAACATTTTTTTATATTTGAGCCCAAAGCTTGGGTAGGCGAAGGGATTATTACTTTAAATATGGTAGAAGAAAGGTTGAATTTTTTCACAAAATGGTCTGTTAAAGAACCGGATTTTGCTGGAAAAATTATCTCAGTGCAAGAGCTGCAAATTAGTGGTATCTCTGAAAACATGCGAAATGAACTGACATTTTTTGATTTTACAGATGATAAGTTTTCTGTAGAAATGGAAAATTTAAATATAGGAAGAGTTGTAGGAACAGGCGTTTTTGATGAAAAAATGATAGCTTGGGAGTTTAGAGAAAATGATTTAAGTTTTGAAGGCTATGAGACTTATCATATTCAAAAAGATGGTGGATATCTTATGCATGCTGAATATGTAACTTCTGATCAGTTTCGTACTCAAATAGATGGAAAACTCTGGCTTCCTCCTAAAAATGAAGAATCTAAAGATGAAGTAAATGAAGAAGAAGAAGAGGAACCTGAAGAATAAAGGATTTTTTATTATGAAAAAGATATTTTTCTTATTATCAATAACATTTTTATCTATTTGGGGTTGCGCATCTGGCTCAAAAGTAATGACTGCTGAAGGTTTTTCTGAAGTTTCTGTTGGACAAACATCTGATGATATTCAAAAAAAATATGGCAAGCCTTACTCTATTAAGCGCTTAGGGGATAATGAAGTAGAGTATATTTATATAGATAGAATGCCAATGGGAAAAAGAGTTTTGCGGGAAAGACACTATTTAATTATTTTAAAAAATGGAAAAGTCACATCTACTCAAACAAGAACATATAATAGACCTTCCTATGAAGGAAATAGCTACGAAATGCAAACATCATCTTATCAAAGGGATGAAAAAGGGACAGATAAAGAAGCTAATTAATTTTCTTATATAGCTGCTTTAATTTTAATATCAACACCAGCTGCAACAGGCAACACTTTTAGCTTATCTATAGTATCGGGTGTAGGATTCAAAATATCTAAAAGTCTCAAATGAGTACGAGATTCAAATTGTTCTCTAGATTTTCTATCAACATGCGGGGATCTAAGAACTGTAAATATCTCTTTTTTAGTTGGCAGAGGAATAGGGCCTACAACTCTAGCACCTGTTCTTTTTGCTGTTTCAACTATATCTTTAGCCGCTCTATCCAAAAGACGTTGATCATAAGCCTTTAGGCGAATTCTAATTTTATTTTTTGGTTGCTTTGCCATATCTTTTTCCTATTTTTTCATTATTTGTTCTTGTATTTTTGCAGGAACTTTTTCAAAGTGAGAAGGTTCCATAGTATAAGTTGCTCTTCCAGATGATAAAGATCTTAGCTGAGTAGAATAACCAAACATCTCAGATAAAGGAACTTCAGCTGTTATAACTAAAACTCTTTTTTGCCTGTCTTGACCTAAAATCTTTCCTCTTCTTTTGATTAGATCTCCTATAATATCGCCCAAATGCTCTTCAGGAGTCGTTGCTATGACTTTCATAATAGGTTCTAGAATTATAGGGGTTGCATTTTTTGCCCCATTTCTTATTGCCATAGATGCACAAATTTTAAATGCCATCTCAGAAGAATCGACTTCGTGATAAGATCCAAATACAATAGTGACTTTGGTATCTACTAAATTATAACCAGCAAGTACTCCAGTCGCTAAACCTTCAATAATTCCTTTTGTAGTTGCAGGTATATACTCTTTTGGAATTACACCCCCAACAATTTTATTTATAATTTCATTGCCTTTTCCAGTTTCATTTGGTTCTAGATTTAAGACAACATGAGCATATTGACCTCTACCACCTGATTGCTTAACAAATTTATGTTCAATTTTTGTAGGTTTAGTAATTGTTTCTTTATAAGATACTTGAGGTTTGCCTACATTTGCTTCAACTTTAAATTCTCTGAACATTCTATCTTTTAATATCTCTAGATGAAGCTCTCCCATTCCTGAAATTATAGTTTGTCCAGTCTCTTCATTGGTTTTAACTCTAAATGTTGGATCTTCTTCAGAAAGAGAAGATAGTGCTATGGAAAGTTTTTCTCTATCAGCTTTAGATTTAGGCTCTATCGCCATTGAAATCACAGGCTCTGGAAATTCCATTTTTTCTAAGATTAAGGGATTGCCTTCTGAACAAAGAGTATCGCCGGTTGTTGTGTTTTTTAAACCAATACAAGCTGCAATATCTCCTGTAAAAAAAGCATCTTTATCTTTTCTTTGATTAGCATGCATCTCTAAAAGACGAGAGACTCTCTCTTTTTTGTCTTTTGTTGTGTTAATAATAACTGAGCCTTTTGCTAAAGTTCCGCTATAAACTCTTATAAATGTTAATCTTCCAACATAAGGATCAGTTACAATTTTAAATGCTAAAGCAGATAGAGGTGAATCATCAGATGGCTTTATCGACATTTCTTCATCAGTTTCTAGATTTATGCCTTTAATGTCTCCTCGATCTAGAGGCGATGGCATCCAACGAACAACTGCATCTAGAATTTGTTGAACACCTTTATTTTTGAAAGCTGTTCCACAAAGGACTGGATTGATTTTGTTTTCAATTACCCCTTTTCTAATTACCTGATGAATCTCATCTTCGGTTAGAGAATCTGGGTTTTCTAAAACTTTGATCATGAATTCTTCATTTGATTCATCAAGTGTTGCTAGCTCATCTAAAAGCTGAGATCGCATCTCTTTTGATTTTTCTTTTAAATCTTCAGGGATATCCTGAACTTCATATTCTGCCCCAAGTGTTTCTTCTTTAAATATGTAAGCTTTCATTGTAATTAAATCCACCATTCCTTTGAACTCAGCTTCAGCTCCAATTGGACAATGAACAGGTATAGCATTAGCACCTAATTTGTCTTTCATAGATTCAACGGCTGAGAAGAAATCAGCGCCAATTCTATCCATCTTATTTACAAAAGCAATAGTTGGAACTCCATATGTATTTGCTTGTCTCCAAACAGTTTCAGATTGAGGTTGAACGCCAGCTACTCCACAAAATACAGCAACAGAACCATCTAGGACTCTAAGAGATCTTTCAACTTCAACTGTAAAGTCTACGTGTCCAGGAGTATCGATTATATTTATTTTACAATTTTTCCAATAAACGGTAGTTGCAGCTGAAGTAATTGTAATGCCTCTTTCTTTTTCTTGTTCCATAAAGTCCATAGTCGCAGCGCCTTCATGAACTTCACCAATTTTGTGAAGCCTTCCTGAATAATATAAAATTCGCTCAGTAGTCGTTGTTTTTCCAGCATCGATATGGGCCATAATGCCGATGTTTCTAACATTTACAAGTTTATCTTGATCTGGTCGTTTTGACATTTATTTTTCCTTTGATTTTTTACCATTTATAATGGGCAAACGCTTTGTTTGCTTCAGCCATTTTATGAGTGTCATCTTTTTTCTTAATTGTAGAGCCTTGATTGTTATAACAATCAGATAATTCAGTCGCTAAGCTATCTATCATGTTTCTACCAACTTTTGCTCTTGAAAAGGTGATTATCCATCTAGTAGCTAAGGTTTCTCGTCTTTCTGGAGCAATCTCAATTGGCACTTGATAGGTAGCCCCACCAATTCTTCTAGATTTAATCTCTAAAGAAGGTTTTGCGTTTTCTAAGGCTTTTTCAAAAGCTTCTAAAGGATTATCAGACTTTACATTTTTGGCTAAGTTTTCAATTGCTTGATATACTATTTTTCTAGCGAGAGATTTTTTTCCGTCTAACATTACTTTGTTTATAAATTTTGAAACAGTAAAGCTTTTATATAACGGATCTGGATCAATTTTTTTCTTCTCGGCTCGGCGTCTTCTCATTTTCTTCCTATTTTTTAAATTTTTATCTTCACTCGGCTAAAAGCCAACCTTTTAAGGCTTAAATAGCAATAGATGCTATTTAAAGTTACTTAGGTCTTTTAGCCCCGTATTTTGATCTACTTTGTTTTCGATCTTTTACAGCAGCTGTATCTAAACAGCCTCTAACTATATGGTACCTTACTCCAGGTAGATCTTTTACTCTACCGCCCCGAACAAGAACGATACTGTGCTCTTGTAAATTATGGCCTTCTCCTGGAATATAAGCAATCACTTCTTGTCCATTTGATAATCTAACCCACGCAACTTTTCTTAAAGCTGAATTCGGTTTTTTTGGTGTTTTTGTTTTCACTTGCAAGCAAACGCCTCTTTTTTGAGGGCATTTATTCAATGCAGGTGACTTTTTTCTCTTTGTCAGTTTTTTTCTCTTTTTTCGTATTAACTGATTGATTGTCGGCATAAATTCTCCCAAAAGTAATTAATTGCAATCGTTTAGAGTTAAAATATAACCTAAATGGGTAATTTTTGCCAAAAAAATAAATTTTTAAATAATTTTCTCCAAAGATGTTAAGCTTTAAAATTTTAATGTTAGTTAATGGTAATGTTTTGTTTTTAAATAAAGTATAATTAAAAATTAAAATTGCATAATTAAGTTAAATAATAATATAATTAGCCTTAGGGGGAAGGAATATAGAGCAAAGCTGACGACGCTAAGTTTGGATATTTATTTGGTCTTATATAAACCTTCCCCCTAACTTTTTTAATAAAATGATATAAAAAAATGATAAAAATTTTCTTTATAATATTTTTAATACCTTTTTATA
>SDBT01001264.1_pt1 | contig 43934 bp, 39 predicted proteins | sample 2277101 | NCBI WGS metagenome assembly SDBT01 (sample SAMN10404973, study PRJNA504765) | marine sediment metagenome | isolation source: marine sediment core GS10_PC15, 103 cmbsf | place: Arctic Ocean: Southern Knipovich Ridge | collected 2010
TGTAAACGTTTCTGAGGATGCAATTTTATCAGTTGTACAGGGAACAGGTATTGTGCTCGAAAATTTAGATAAATATGAGGATATTTTGATGTAAATGCTTACAAAACTTTTAGTAAAAACTCAAAAAAATAAACACCACTTTACTTTTATATTATCTGTAATTCTTTCATTTTTTCTTATCTATAACAGCGATTCAAATCAACTAACCCAATTCCGTCTAACTGTAAACAAAATAACAACTTATATTAAATCACCGTTTACAAGATTTAATATACTTGCCAAAGCAGCTAAAGAAAATGATATATTAAGAGAACAATTGATAGTTTTATCGCTTGAAAAAGAAACATTAATTGAATATGAAGTTGAAAATGTAAAACTGAAGGAATTGCTAGAATTCAAGAGAGAAACTACAATTGATCTAATTTCTGCAAAAGTTACAAATATGGGGTTGACATCAAATTTACTTTCAATGACTGTTGATGTTGGATCAGACGATGGAGTAAAAAAAAATAATGCCGTTCTTACTCCTTCCGGAATCATTGGTAAAATATATGTTGTAAAGAAAAAATCATCGATCGTACAACTAATCAGTGATCCGGATTTTCGCATCGGTGTCCGATTTTTACCAAGCGGAACGACCGGTATTTTAAGATGGCGAGCCAATAATATATGTGATGTCCGAGAAGTATATAAAAATTCAGAAATAAATGTTGGTGACAGGGTTATTACTTCAGGATTAAGTGATATATTTCCCGCTGATTTACCGGTTGGCACTGTAACCAGTGTAACCCATGATCGAAGTCAATTTCAAAAGATTGTATCACTACGGATTGAAGACAATTTAAGTTCCCTTATTTTTGTTTTTGTTATAATAAATGAGGGAACCACTAAATGAAAAAATATGGTTTAATTTTTATTATTGCATTATTGATGCAAATATTCCTTGCGAATCTTTTATCAGTTGGTAGTGTGCGCCCTGATTTTTTAATAATCTTTGTTCTTTATTTTGCAGTTAACTATGGAAGTTTTAAAGGAACATTAGCAGGATTTAGTATCGGAATCATAATAAGTATGTTTGACGGTGGATTGGTAATAGGTTTATTACCGTTAATATATTCAATTGTTGGATATACGGGTGGTTTTTTAAAAACCCAACATTACAAAATGATTCCTGCCGTTTTTAATATTTCATGTTTTTTGATAATATTCGGTAGTTTTTTTATTTATACATATTTCAACTATGATTATTTATTTTATAATGATTTTAAAATATTTCTTTTAACGTGGTTCAAAACTACCTTATATACATTATCTATTTTAATAATACTTCAATTTATAGTACCACTGCGACGAACTTGAAATGTTAAAAACAAGTAATGATACATCTATAAGGCGATATATAACATTAAACATAATAATTTTAATTGTATTTAATATTTTAATTATAAAATTTTTTCAATTACAAGTTGTACAACATAATCAATACAAAGCAAAAGCCAACATCAATAGTATTAGGGCTGAAAGTCTACATGCCCCAAGAGGCTCGATACTCGATAGATCTGGAAAAATTATTGTTGATAACGCACCTACCTATGTGTTATTTGCACTACCGAATGTTATTGGTAATATAGACAGCACGATTTCAACTATAAGCAAATTAATAGATTGTGATTCTACATTACTATCTGAAAATTATAAAAAATATTACTATGGATATTTCGCACCGGTGCGATTGATAAAAGATTTAACATTTGAGCAAATATCTTGTTTAGAGGAGCATAAGCTCGATTTGCCGGGCATTGGGTATAAACAGATTCAAGAGAGACATTATGCTTCAGAAATAAATGGAGCACATTTTCTTGGTTATGTAGTCGAAGTTGATAGAATCAATCTTCAAAATATATCTAATTCAAATGAATATAGTTATGGAGATTTGATTGGATGGAACGGATTAGAAAAATCATACGAAGATAACCTACGAGATCAGAAAGGTGTTGAGTACAATGCAGTTGATGCTTACGGCAGGATTATCGGCGAGGTTGCCGATATGAATAGAATTGTACCTAAGCCGGGTAAAGATTTGCTAACTACTATAGATTCAGAACTCCAAAGATTTGTTGAAGATTTAATGGTCGGTAAACGTGGTTGTGTAATTGTGGGAGAACCCGTAACCGGGGAAATTTTTAGTTTCGTTAATTCACCAAGTTATTCACCGGATTTATTTACCGGAGCTACTTTGTCTGATGATTGGAATCAAATATTGAATGATCCTGATAAACCATTATTAAATCGAATTACTCATGGTTTATATCCTCCGGCATCAACTCTGAAAATAATTGTAATAGCATACATATTAGAGCATAATGTTATTAATCTTAATAAACAAATCTACTGCTCAGGTAAGTATCGATTTGGAAACCGTACATTTAGATGCTGGAATGAAGCTGGTCATGGTTATGTCAATTTGGACAAAGCATTAATAGAATCTTGTGATGTATATTTTTATAATATTATTCAAAGTGTGCCTCTAAATGATTGGGCAGAATTATGTAGACAGTTTGGATTTGGGCAAAAAACAGGAATAGATTTACCATCGGAAAGTTCCGGTAATGTGCCTGATGAAAAATATTTTAATTTACGATACGGAGAAAGAGGATGGACCGCTGGGTTAAAATTGAATATTTCAATTGGTCAGGGTGAAATGTTAGTAACCCCTGTACAATTATTTACGTATATAAATTTATTTTTTACAAATGGTTCTACAAGACAACCGCACTTTATAGAATCTTCCAAAGTAAATAATGTAAAAATTGAAAATATATCGAAAAATACTTGGGATAGATTAAACAGTTTACTATTTCGGATTGTTAGCGACAAGAAGGGAACTGGTAAGTTAGCTGATCCACATATTAATGGTTTAAAAGTGGCCGGCAAAACCGGTACGGCAGAAAACCCACATGGTGAACCGCACGCATTGTTTATCGGATATGCGCTGAAAGCCGATAAAAAACGTTCGTTTGTTATTTTATTAGAAAATGCCGGGCATGGTGGTGACAAAGCAGCGCCAATTGCACGTAAAATATTATCGTATATTTATGAAGATATTAATATGAAAGACAATACTAGAAATATTATCAATGCAGAAAACTAGTCTAAAAGTATTTATAATAATTATTCCGATTGCGCTTTTAATTATTATTAGTATGATGGCACTTTATAGTATTTCACTGCACCAAAATATTCAGTTTTATTCGTCTTCATTTTTTAAGCAGTTAATATTCTTGGTATTTGGAATTATTGCAATGATTGTTATGTTCAATTTTCCTGTTAAGTTATATCATAAGTATAGTATAATTATATATATATTAGCCATAATTGCAATCATTATCCCGTCATTTATTAATTCGCCAATATCTACAAATCGTTGGATATATGTTGGTTCAATTGGAATTCAACCATCGGAATATGCTAAATGGATATCTATTATTTTTCTTGCAAGATATTTATCGGATAGAAATATAAAAATAGATAATATTTTAGCATTTATTATACCGATATTAATTATCCTTTTACCAGCTTTAATTGTGTTTAGTCAACCTGATTTAGGTACTGCAATAATAATGATTGCGCCTATTTTACCAATACTTTTTTGGGTTAACGCCCGTCCTTTTCATCTGTTTTTATTAGTGTCACCGATATTTAGTATATTGGCAGCATTTCATAATATTTCCTTCACCTTATGGGGTATTGTATTATTAGTTATAATTTTATTATCGAAGCCTAAAATTTGGGAAGGTGTTACCGTATTTTTCGGAAATATTTTTCTGGGACTTTTAGCGCCGGTTATTTGGAATATTCTTCATCCTTATCAACAAAAGCGAATATTAACTTTATTTAATCCGGAACTTGATCCTTTGGGTGCGGCATATCAAATAATCCAAAGTAGAACTGCTATAGGTTCGGGTGGTTTCTTTGGAAAAGGGTGGATGCAGGGTACTCAAACGCAATTAAAATTTTTACCGGTTCAAGAATCCGATTTTATATTATCAGTGATCGGTGAGGAATTTGGATTTGTTGCAATATTAATAATTTTATTATTGTATGCATTTATAATTTACAAGATTATTCAATTCGCCTACATCGTTAAAGATCGTTTTACAAGTATAATACTAATCGGAATTGGATCAATTTTATTAACGCAGGTATTTGTTAATGCAGCTATGACAGTCGGATTAATTCCGGTAAAAGGATTACCGTTACCCTTCCTTTCGTATGGGGGATCTTTTTTAATATCGTCATTCATGATGATGGGTATTGTTCTAAATTTTGCATCCCATTGGTCCGATTGATGTAATATATTGTAGATGATTTGATAAAATTGTAAATTCAGGCCTCTCATTTGAGATATTGATTTCCAATTTACGTTTTTGGGTATTGTGTGTAGATATGTCAAAAGAGCAATTATTAATAATAATTTAAAATAATATGTCAAAAAAATTATTCTTTGTAACAACTGAAATGACTCCCTTCGCAAGTGTATCGCCTTTAGGCGATTTTTCAGTAAATATTCCGTTAAAATTGCAAGAGTTGCAACATGATATTCGGACAATTGCTCCTAAATACGGTTTTATTAGTGAAAGGAAATATATCCTCCGTGAGGTAATTAGATTGCGCGATATACACTTTGAATTTGATGGTGAAAATATTAGCACTTCAGCTAAAAGCGCTTTTATACCAAAGACCAGAGTACAAGTGTATTTTCTTGAACACGCCGAGTGGTTTAAGCCATTATCAAATTTACTTTATAAATCTAAAAATGGTCGTATTTTAACTGATAATGACATTCGTTCAGCATTTTTCAGTAATTCGGTTTTAGCAACATTACCCCATCTATTTTGGAGTCCCGATGTAATACTTTGCAATGGATGGCAATCAGCTTTAATTCCGCCTTTATATAAGCAAAAATTTGAAGGTGGTGAATTTTATAAAAACATAAAAACGGTGCAGCTGATTCATTGGCTTGATAAATATCCCCAATTTAGTCGTGATACATATAAAAAAACTGGAATTAAAGTACCAAAATCTTTAGATAAAAAAGTAATTAATGCCTATAGTATGTCAGCAGAATACGCCGATGCGATTATTTTACTTAATCAACCCGGCAATGATATGATTAAAGAATTTCTTAAAATAGATGGAATAAAGAAAAATAAAGAAAAAATTCATACAATTGACATTGATTATACAGAATCACCGGATTATTCTGAGGTAGTTACAAATATTAACAAAGTTATTGAGAAACTTTCCGTATAATAGCTCGTAGTAACTTCAAATAATCTTATGAATAATAATCGTCTTTTTACTGCAATAGTCATAATTACGTCTATCATAATATTTTCTGGCTGTACCGAGAATCCAATTCCCTACAATTTATCAGATTCCAATTTAAACATTGATACAGTAACGGTAAGATCCATAGAAGGCGGTACATATTTAGCACCACCATTGATGGGCAGTACAAAGGGGATATATTTTGGTAGTGCTGATGATTTTAATAATTTATTTTCCCTTATTCAATTCTCTTCTATATCGTTAAGCGGTGTTGTTAATACCTATAATTTACTTGATTCACTTGTTACTGTTGATAGTTTGGTATTTACTTTTACTGCAACAGTTGACAGCTTACTTACAAATAGTCAATTTGAGTTATATTATTTCCCTGAAGGCGGAGATTCGGTCTTTAGTGAGTCAGAGAGTAATTATTTAAATATTACCGAAACTGATGTGAGTAGCGCAGTTCCGATTGCAAAAAGTATTTTTGTTCAGGATGTACCTGACTCTACTGAAACTGTCTATCCTAAACTATCCTTTACTATTGATAAAAAAGATGATATTGTAAATTTTATCGCCGATACTTCAGACACTCAAAATAGAACATTTATGTTAAAAAATATTGACCCAATTGATAATAATTTGTCTATTAATAGTAGGGAATCAGCTGATTATCCCATAATAAATGTTCACTATCGAGTGAACGATGATACATTACACAGTGTCTTTTTTCCGTTGAAAGATATGACAATTGTTGAACCTCGTCAGATAACAGAAAATGATATAAATAATATTTCGGTTGGCAGAGCAACAGGACTAAAATCAATAATCCAATTCGATTTTAGTGTGATTCCGATAGATTCTAATGCAATGGTAATTAAATCAGCAGAATTGATTTTTAATTCAATTCCGGAAATTTCATTTGATGAATTTGAAATCAAAGCTGCAATACTTGAGGATTCGGTCAATATTTCAAATTATTGGACATTAGATGAAGACGAATATTCAATAGAACCGGATATCCTGATGACCGGGACTTTTAATGGCAATCAAATGATAATTGAAATCAGATCATTTTTACAGGGTGTGAATACCGGTAGTTATAATAATTATGGACTCAAGTTATATGGTAGTTCTTCAAGTGATCCATTTCAATCTGCAAATTTAATATTAGATCAAGATAATTCAGATAACAACCCGTATCTTAAGATAGTATATGTCAAACTTTAATAAAATTATTGTTTTAACTGTATTTCTAAGTTCAACTTTATTCAATCAAAGTTTATTAAACGGATATGGGTTTGGAAAAAAAATCGATATATATGACGCAGCTTCATTAGGAATATCATCAACTGGATTATTACCTTCGTTCATAAAAGACGTATCACTACAAAATCCTTCTACATGGAAAAATTTAAGATTTACATATTTTACCGGGACTTATCAGGTTGAACAAAAAACTATTTTAGATGGTATCATAAATGAAACTTCCAATCTTGGATATGCTCAGCTTATTATTCCGATAAAAAATAAATATGCTTTTGGGCTCGGAATTAGTCCGTATTTTAATCAGTATTTACTATTAGAGGGTGACGATGAGAATGATTACATCGCTTTTGGCGATACATTAACAACGCATCATTCATATAGCAGCTTTGGCGGAATTAATGCATTCAATGTATCATTCGCCGGTAATATTTCAACTAATTTAAACGCTAGTGTTACCTTCGATTTTTTATACGGATCAGGTCGTCAACAAACGATTTTTTCCTTAGATGATTTAGATTATTATTCTCAACAAAGACATGTTTATGCAGGTAGTTTGGCAAAATTATATTTCAACAGTGACATTTTATCAAAATGGAACATCCCACTTAATTTATATTTTGGATTGGGATTCCCTGTTAAATCAATTTCGGTTAAATCTTATTATTATAAACCATTTGAAGATTCCAATGATTCCGGTGCTCAGGATAATTTCGATTTTCCAAGGTTATCAGATTCAACCGATCCGGAAGTTTTGAATACAAAAAACGCATCTGCACCGTATGAATATCAATTTGGGTTTGACTATGCTGTACAAAAAGGAGTAAGCATACTCGGAGAATATTCTATTTGGAAAGATAAGAAAAAAATAGGGGCAAAATTTTCTGCCTTAAATAATCAAATAAAATCAATAAATCATATTAATGTCGGAATTATAAAATTCACACCAAGAATACCTAAAAATTTCATTGACAGATTCAATTTTAAAGTTGGTGCATATTTTAATAATTTTAAATTATTGAATTCTGAAAAAAATATAAAAGAATATGGTGTCTCAACGGGACTTAGTTTTAACTTTGGCATTACGAAAAATCAAATTGATTTTGCATATTCTACAGGCAAAAGACAAGGATTAATTGAAATTGGTGAAGGAAATATTCAAAAATTTAGTGTTGGAATCACAGTAGGAGATATTTGGTTTGTAAAAAGGAGAGCTCAGTGATGTATAAAAAAGGATTATCATTTAAATTATTTTTAGTAGCTTTATCCGCTTTAATTGTTAGTATGTGTGTGCCACCAAGTGGTCCTTCTGCCGATGATATAGCAGAAAAAGCTAGAATAGATAGTGTTAGAAATGTTCGCTGTCCGCGATTGATGAGTAGTGCGGCAGAATATTATCACGCTCGCGATTGGGAATCAACTGTCCGTGTTTACCAAGAAGTTGTCGATTTGGGTTGTGATCAATGGAATGCAACGTTTGCACCGCCGGAGGAAATTTATCAATACTATGGGATTGCATATGAGCAAATGGGTAAATATGATAGCTCAGAATATGTTTTGCTTAAAGGGGTAGAGAAAATTCCTAATAATATTGATCTAAGAGTACGTTTAGCTTACGCCTACAAGCGACAGGGAAAGACTGAGCAGGAGATCGTGGAGTATGAAAGAATACTTGATGAACTTGATCCTAATAATATTAGAATAATGACGGAATTAGCGTCTTTATATCGTAAAGCAGGCAGGTCTGAAGAGCAAATCCGGGTCTTACAAAAATTAATTGATATTGATCCAACTAATGAAGCTGCAATTGCTGATTTAGCTACAGCATTTGAGAGAACAGGAAAAGATCCACTCGAGTTATATTTGGAAAAATACAATAATAATCCAACTGGTGCAAATGGTATCCAGTTAGCAGATGCATATATGCAAAACGACCGAATTAATGAAGCAATTGATATATTAAGAGCCGTTAGTAGAAAAGAGCCTAACAATAAAATAATATTTAGTAGGCTTAGTGATGTGTACATTGAAAATGAAGATTTTTCAAATGCATCAATTGCATTGGAAGAAGTATATAATCTCGATTCGCGTGACTATCAAACTGCCATTAGAATTTGTGAAGTTAATTGTGAACTAGAAAATTTCGGTAAAGCAATTTTTTGGGCAGATAAAGCAATTAGAGGATCAAAATCCTCCGGTGAAGCATTAGGCGCCAAAGGCGATGTATATTACCAAGCTTTCCATACTTGCCGTACGCCGGAAGTATCGCACGATGATCGCATCGTTGCGCGGTTAGCGTATAAATATTTCAGTCAAGCAGAAAGTAAAGGATACCGAAATGTTTCCAATTCTAAAAATTGGTTAAGGGATAATGAAGTTTTATTTGCAAAAAGTGATTGGTTTATGTTAGACGCCGGTCAAAAAGCGGCCGGTTATGCAACGGTTAAAACACCTTGTTACAGTTGGGTAACTGAAAAACTTTATAAAGATTCAAGCTGGTAATAGGTTTTGCTTTGTCGCACTTAAAGCAAACAGATCCCGAATTATTTGAAATATTAGGTCGGGAAGAAAGCAGGGAACACAATACTTTAGAATTAATAGCATCTGAAAATTTTGTTAGTTACTCGGTGCTTGAAACAGCGGGCGGAGTAATGACCAATAAATATGCTGAAGGTTATCCCGGCCGTAGGTATTATGGTGGCTGTGAACATGTGGATGAAGCCGAAGATCTAGCTCGCGAAAGAGCTAAAAAACTATTTAATGCTACATATGTGAACGTACAACCGCATTCGGGGTCTCAAGCAAATATGGCAGCATTAATGACTTTTGTGAATGTTGGTGATACAATTATGGGTTTGGATCTTGCGCATGGTGGGCATTTAACACATGGAAGTCCGGTAAATTTTTCAGGCCGCTTATATAATGTGGTTTCCTATCAAGTTGATAAGGAAACAGGTCGAGTTGATTTTGATAATTTAATGAAATTAGCAAAGGAACACCGACCAAAATTGATCATTTGCGGTGGAAGTGCCTATCCAAGATTCATTGAATTTGAACAATTTCATCAAGTTGCCGATGAAGTTGGAGCATTCCTAATGGCTGATATTGCTCATCCTGCCGGTTTAATTGCTACCGGAATTCATCCTTCTCCAATGCCCTATTGTGATGTTGTTACGACCACAACACATAAAACATTAAGAGGTCCACGTGGTGGCATGATTATGATGGGTAAAGATCCGGAAAACCCATGGGGAAAAGTTGCCCCTAAATCGGGAAGAGTAAAAAATATATCTGAATTGATTGACTCAATGGTGATGCCGGGAATACAAGGAGGTCCCTTGATGCATATTATCGCTGCTAAAGCGGTAGCATTTAAAGAGGCGCTTAAGCCTGAGTTTAAAGAATATGCAAAGTCGATAGTTAATAATGCTAAGACGATGGCGGAAAAATTTACATCATTTGATTATCAATTAATATCAGGTGGAACGGATACGCATGTGATGTTAATTGATTTAACGAATAAAAATATTACCGGCAAAGCCGCTGAAAAAGCACTCGAAAAAGCCGGAATTACCGTTAATAAAAATATGGTTCCATTCGACCAACGCAGTCCATTTATTACCAGCGGAATCCGCATCGGCACCCCTGCCGTTACAACGCGCGGCATGGGCATCTCTGAAATGCAAGAAATTGTTAAATTAATTGATGATGTGATTAATGATCATGAAAATGAATCTTTAATTGGAAATGTTAAAAGGTCAGTTCAAGAGTTATGCAGTAATTTCCCATTATATGATGAATTGAGACATTGATTATTATAAATATGCATTTTAAACTATAAAGATGAATAGTCGTAATAAAAAATTAACAAAAATGACCATTCTTATTGCAATGGTCATTTTTGTTATCGGTTGTTCACCGAAAAAATTATTATTGAAACAATTCGACGGCGTTTTTGATTCGATTGAATATGTTTATTTAACGGATGATGATCCGCAATTAATTAAGGAGGCATTTCCTTTTAATTTAAAGATAATTGAAATCCTTCTTAACAAAGATCCTGACAATCGAGAACTGCTTTTAACTGCTTTATCGAGCTTTACGATGTATGCTTATGGTTTTTTAATGGAAGATGCTGAAAAACTAAGTTTAAATGATTACAAGGCTGGTGTCGAGGTTTATAACCGTGCACACAAATTGTTCAATCGCGCCCGGCGATACGGTTTACACGGGATCGAATTAAAATATCCTGAGTTTACAGATTGGTTGGAGATACACGAAATTGACCAGAATCCATTTGCGGTAGAAGATATTGCATATCTTTATTGGTTATCTGCTGCTTTAGGAGGTTTAATTTCATCAAGTCACGGCAATCCTGTTTATGTTGTTGATCTTCCTAAAGTCGGTTGGTTGCTAGAGAAAAGTATGGAATTAGACGAAGCTTGGAACAATGGCGCACTGTACAGTGCGATGATTTCATTTACTATGAGTAGACCTGACGCAGTGAAAAATAGAGAACAAGTTGCCCGTGATTATTTTAATAAAGCAGTTGAGGCTTCTGCAGGGAAAGACTGCAGCATATTTGTCCGATTTGCAGAATCAGTTTGTATCAATAATCAAAATAAGGATGAATTTATTGAACACCTTAATTATGTTTTGAACTTTAATGTAGAAAGTAGCAAAGAATTACGTTTGACTAATACTATGGCACAATCTCGCGCAAAGTGGTTAATGAGCCGTGTGGATGAATTATTTTACAATTAAGGAAATGAAGTATGCCTAAAAATGCTATAAAATTTATTTTAATATTTATGATTGCAACTCAATTGATGGGAAAAAAAATGATAATAAAGATGGCAACGCTTGCTCCCGAAGGAACAGAATGGCATGGTATGCTTGTAGAAATGGGACAAAAGTGGAGAGAGGTTACAGATGGAAATGTTGAGTTGAGAATATATCCCGGAGGAATTGTAGGTGATGAACGTGACATGATTCGAAAAATCAGAATTGGACAGATTCATGCCGCGGCAATTACAACTGAGGGACTTTCAGAGCTTAATCAGGATATTTATGCATTAATAATTCCATTACTTTTTGATGATTGGGATGATGTGGATTGGATAAGGGAAAGATTGGAAGATGATTTAATTGCTGGAATTGAAAAAAGCGGTTTTAAATTACTAACATGGACGGATATTGGTTGGGTACATTGGTTTACAAAGGATCCAATGAAATTTCCCGAAGATTTAAAAGGTATGAAGATATTCAATTGGGCAGGTGAATTCAAAACATTACAATTGTGGAAAAAGGGAGGATTTAATGCTGTCCAATTAGCATCTATTGATATTTTATCGGGTCTCCAAACCGGATTAATTAATGCTATGGGAACAAATCCGATGGTTGCCTTAGCCAGTCAATGGTTTGGAATTGCAAATCACATGTTAGATATGCGGTGGGGATTATTAACCGGCGGTATTGTTATTGATTCAAGAATTTGGGAAAAAATTGATCCTATATATCATGAAAAAATGTTAGAGATTATTGCAGAAATAGATGAAGAGCAGAGAAAATCAGGAAGATATAGGGATGAGGAATCTATTGAAGTTATGAAACAGTATGGTCTCAAGGTGCACGAATTAACTGAAGAAGAATTACAATATTGGAAAGAATACGTAGAAGAGTGGTATCCGGACATACGTGGGTCTTATGTACCTGCTGAAATCTTTGATAAAGTCATTGCGTTAAAAAAAGAAAAAGATTTGTTAGATTCACAAACCAAAAGTGACCGACATTAAAGATAAAAAAATATTACTAAGATGGTTGGAGCAGGGCGAGTCAATTATCGCCCTGTTTGTTTTTACCGGAATTGTATTAGTACCTGCTATTGAAGCTCTGACTCGTCTATTTAACATTTCGATTATATCCGGTGCTCCGATTTGGACACAACATTTAACTCTGTGGGTCGCGTTTATTGGGGCTATGATAGCGTCTCAAAACAATAAATTATTGTCCCTTACGAATAAACCGCTATTCACTCACGATCGCTCATATAATATTGGGAAATTCGTTGCACGAACAAGTTCCATAATTATTGTTGTTTCGTTAATGATTGCAAGTATAGCGTTAATAAAGGTAGAGTTTCAGTATCCTGTACCTGTCGTCCCCGGAGTGCCTCGGTGGGCATCGCAAATAATCATGCCGATTGGTTTTGCAGTTATTGCTATTCAGCTTTTGTATTTAAGTAGTAATTCAAAGTTCTATCGCGGTGTAATTTTTTTAGTAACACTTTTTTGGTTTGCAATCAGTTATACCGGATTTTTACAGGAATTAGGATGGCCAATTTGGATATTTGGTACTATAATTATAGTTTCTTTGGTCTATGGAATGCCGATTTTTATAGGGTTGGGAGGATTTGCAGTATTGCTATTTTGGAAAGATTTTACACCGATCACCGCGATTCCTGCTGAGACGTACCGTATTGTAGTTTCTCCTTCTTTACCGACCATACCACTTTTTACATTAGTTGGTTTTATTTTAGCAGAAAGCGGGGCTTCTCGCAGGATGATGACTTTTTTTCAATCTGCATTTTCTTGGATTCCGGGCGGTACCCCGATAATTGTTGTGATATTGAGTGGATTTTTTACAGCAATGACCGGTGGATCGGGTGTAACAATTTTAGCGCTGGGTGGACTTCTATATCCGATGCTTAGGAAAGAGGGATATTCTGAATTATTCTCACTTGGATTAATAACTGTAGCCGGTTCGTTGGGTTTATTATTCCCACCTAGTTTGCCTTTAATAATTTATAGTGTTTCGGCAGGTGTATCCGTTAAAGATGCATTTGTAGCAGGATTTATACCCGGTACATTACTAATTATATTAATTGGTATTTGGGCTGTTTATCAAGGTAAAGTACAAAAGATAGAACGAATACCCTTTAATTGGAAAAAAGTATTTTCTTCAACTAAGGAATCGATTTGGGAGATACTAATTCCAATTTTTATCCTATTGGGTATATTTACCGGTTATATGACGTTAGTGGAAACGGCAGCTGCATTGGTTATTTATGTATTGATAATTGAAATATACATTTATAAAGATTTCAAATGGAAAAACATACCTAAAATTATAGTTGATTGTACTGCCTTGATTGGAGGGGTATTGATCATACTCGGAGTAGCGATGGGTTTAACCAGCTACTTGGTTGATGCACAAATACCGTTAAAACTATTAGCTTGGGTAAAAACAGCAATCTCATCAAAATATGTATTTTTATTATTATTAAATATTTTGTTGCTTTTAGTAGGAAGTCTAATGGATATATTTTCTGCTATTATTGTGTTCGTACCACTGCTTGCCCCATTAGGAGAGCATTTTGGTGTACATCCTGTTCACATGGCAATTATTTTCATTGCAAATTTAGAACTTGGATTTATTACTCCGCCGGTCGGTATGAATTTATTTTTCTCAGCATATCGGTTTGAAAAACCGATGTCAAAAGTGTACCGTTCAACCTTGCCATTTTTTGTTGTTAGATTATTAGCAGTATTGGCAATAACTTATATCCCAATTATATCTATCGGACTTCTTAATTAATTATTTTCGATAAGTAATATAAATATCAGTTTCAATCATTTTTCTATCTTTTTTAAAATGATGCACAAAGTAAATGTTTTCTCCGGTGTCTAAAGTCGGTTCACCGGTAAATTGAGAAATAATCAATCAATTTAAGTGATTATAACATAAAATTTACCCTAAATAAATTTTGAAACATTTCTTGCGCAAACAAATATAACTACATATATTTGTTTAAATAAAAAGGACATATCTATACTTAAAACGCTATTATTTTTTAACAAGAAGTTTAATAGAAATTATATTTAATTTATTAAGGAGTACAGCATGAAGCGTTTTATTGTCGGTGGTTTAATAATAATATTTACGTTTACCGCATTTGGTTTTGCACAAAGCGAAGCCGGATCAATTTTTTTACTCATAGCCCCTAGTGCTCGTGCCGGAGGAATGGGTGAAGCCCATACCGCTGTAGCCGACGATGCCTATGCAAGTTATTGGAATCCGGCGGGTTTGGGATTCTTAGAAGGAACCGAACTAGCATTAATGCATGTTAATTGGCTTCCAAACTTAGCTGATGACATGGCTTATGATTTTTTTGCTATGCGTAAATCAATCCCTAATATCGGTACTGTTGGTGGCCATTTAATTTATTTAAATCTTGGCGAACAAATTCGGACAGATGAAATCGGAACTGAATTAGGCAAGTTTTCAAGTTATATGTTTGCATTTAATTTATCATATAGTACAAAAATCAATGAAAAATCTGCTTTTGGTATAAATGCAAAAGTATCGTATCAACATTTAACTGATCAGGGAGCAGGTGCTGAAAAAGGCAAGGGGAGTTCAACAGATTTCGGTTTTGATTTAGGTTATATGAAGAAAGAATTTCTCTTGTCAAATCTTACTTTGGGGGCTACAATTGTCAATATAGGACCAAAAGTTTCGTTTATTGATCCTGATCAAGCCGATCCACAACCAACTAATTTTACATTAGGCTTTAATTATCAGGTGCTTAATTCTGAATTTAATAAACTTTCACTGGTGTGGGATATTAATAAGCTATTGGTTGCTTCATATCCTGATATGGATTGGGATGGTGACGGATTTATCGGCGGCTACGATGAAGATGGTAATGAGACCAACAAAGATTCATACTATAATAAAGATGGAAAACAAGAAACCGCCCATACCGATCCCTTATATATAGCTCTGTTTACTTCTTGGGTTGATGATTGGTTTTTAGGCGGTGATATTGACATGGCTTCTGCCGGTAACATTGCCGATGGTATAATCGGTGGTTGGAATTGGGATGATAATAACGGTAATAATAAAATTGATGTTGATGAAGGCGAAATGGTTGAATCTGAAGGGGGAAAATATAACGAATATGGACAAAAGGAAGTTGGAAGTGGGGATGTTCGTTCAATTAAAAATGAACTTAGACAAATCGTTCATAATTTTGGTTTAGAATATTGGTATGCAAACGCATTTGCTATTCGATTAGGATATATTTACGATTATAACGGAAAATTATTTAACCCAACAATGGGTATTGGTTTACGTTATGGCGGCTATGGTTTTGATTTTGGATATACTTTTGGTGAACCGGGTCATCCGCTAGAAAATACAATGCGTTTTTCCCTTAATTGGGCTTTTTAGATTATAAATATAGATATAATTAATTATAAAAAATGTACGGTCGTTTTAGCAAGATGTTTACTATTGTCTTGCTAGCGATCGTTTCTTTTTTATTGGGGGCAACCGAACACGATTTAAAGGTATTAGTTTTACGTGTAGATTTTAAAATTGACGATCATGAGGGTACCACCGGAAACGGCAAATTTCTATTAGAAAATTTATTTTATTATTGTGATAACTATACGGTCGATCCACCTCCACACGATAAAACATACTTTAATTCGCAATTAATAGCTCTTGATAGTTATTTTCGATCAGTCTCTAATGAGCAATTCGGAATTGATCTTGAAAAATCTAATATTTTTCCATATGATTCTGAAATGGCTTATACTATGCCGGATTCTATGTCCTATTACCATCCATTTTTACCTGATTTAAATCAAGAAGAAAGAGAAGACTTGTACGAGCAACGTATAGTGGAATTATTTTCAGATGCTGTAACAACTGCAAATCAATCTGATAATATATTGTTTAATCAATATGATCTTGTTGTAGTATTTCACGCCGGTGTTAGTCAGGATTTTGCATTTGATTTTGACTCTACTCCCGAGGATATACCGTCAAAATATATAGATTATCAAATGATACGCAAACATGTCGGAGATGATGGGATTTATGCCGGTGATACATACATTAAAAATGGCATAATACTACCTGAAACACAGAATCACATTTTATTCCCTGAAATGGTAGAACAATTTGAGAATAGCGGAATTCAGAATGTATGCAATTATCAATATGGATTAACCGGAACATTTGCTATGTTGGTTGGACAAGCTATCGGTTTACCGCCTTTGTGGAATACAGAAACAGGAGAGAGTGGAATTGGTGTATTTGGTTTAATGGATCAAGGATCAAATAATGGTCAAGGCTTAATTCCTGCGCCTCCAGTTGCCTGGAATCGAATATTTATTAGGTGGGAGGAACCACAAAATATAACTCCTGATCAGATAGTAGAAATTGAATCTAGACCGGCAGGTAAAACATTGAAAATTGATATTGACGACGATGAATACTTCTTAGTTGAAAACAGAACCAATTGGTTCAGATCGAATGTTAATATTGATTCAGTACGGCGCGTTATTTATGAGAAAATGGGTACAATCCCCAATATTATTGAAATTATTTTCGACTCAGTTGGCGTTTTAAGAGATGAAAATGGTGTTGTTATTTCGGTACCTAACTATGACATCGGTTTGCCGGGCTCGGGATTACTGATTTGGCATATCGATGAATCAATTATTTCCAAAAATATTCAATTGAATTCAATCAATAATGAGCCAAAATACAAAGGAATTGATTTGGAAGAGGCCGGTGGTGCACAAGATATCGGTTATGTAAGTACGGCACTTTTTAGAGACCCGTCAATTGGTGAACCGTTTGATATGTGGTATCAAGGCAATCCGGAATATGATGAAGTCAATTCACAGACCGATGGAAATCCACTCGGATTTAATTCGATGACTCACCCAAATACGAATTCTAACGCTGGTGCGATGTCTAAATTAAATATTGGAAATATTGGATATGCGTCTAATAAAATGCAGATTACTATTTTAAATGACTTAACGCTTTCGGGTTTTCCTGACACTTCTTTACATATACTCTATCATACTGATATTACGGGAGATGGAAATAAGGAAATTATAGCAGGAAATAAAAATTTATGGTGGTCTGATACAAATGTTTTAGAAAAAAATGAATTTTATGAATTACCCTCGTCCGACAATTTATTTGTAATGACAAATATCAATAATAACAATAATTTAGTAATATTATCAGATCTAAGAGATTCACTTAGGCTAATTTGGTTCGAATATGATCAAGAATTCACCATAAAACGTGAGTCTATATTAAATGATATTCCGAAAATGGTAACGCACTTAGCAGGGAGCAAGGATAGGGACGAAGTAATTATTGTATGGGGCGAACCGGAGATAACATTAATAAATTCTAAATCTGGTTCAAATATTTCAGCTAAAATTCCATTTGAGGGTGGATTAAAAATTGGCGATCGGCCAATTGCATTCAATGATATTATATTCCAATATATATCAGCAATAGATTTGGATTTAGATGGAATAATAGAGGTGTTGGCTTTAGACAGTAATGGTAAACTGTATGCTTTGAACCAAAATTATACCGTAGCAACAGGATTTCCGATTGATATTAAAGCAATTCCGCCAATCCTTGCAAAAAATATTTTGGGAGACGAGAAACCGGAAATTATATTTCAGAATAGTAAAGGAGAGATTATTATCCTGAATAACGCAGGAGAAGTGCTGTATAAGCTCTCTAATCATAGAAAAAGTAGATTACGTAAACTTAGTGAATATAATAATCGAAACATAATAATTGCCGAATCAACTATTTGGTCTTTTGATATAGTTAAGCCAACTCATGGTAATGAATGGTCAATGTATTATTCTGATGATATTAATTCTAATATAATTGAATTAGATTATGTAAAAGAAGCATTAAACGGTAATAATCTGATTGATAAAAAACGTACTTATGTTTACCCAAATCCGGTTAGAGACGGAAAAACAAAAATCAGAGTATTCAATTATTCAGCTGAAAAGATTAATTTAAAAATATATGATGCAGCGGGATATTTTATTGATGAAATCCAAAGTGATTTCGATGTAAACAACAGTATCTGGGAAACCGAATGGGATGTAAGCAATATTGAATCCGGTGTATATTTGATCAAACTTATTGCAACAAAACAAAATCGGGAAGAATCAACAATATTAAAAGTAGGCGTGATTCATTGAAGTATTACTTTATATTACTTTTCGTTATTATCCCGATTAATTTAAGTTCTCAAAGTCAATATAATCATCCCGAGATTGAATGGCAAACAATTGAAACCGAACACTTTAAAATACATTTTTATTCTGATACGGAAATCCTAGCTCGTGACGCAGCCGGAATTCTTGAATATATTTATCCTTTTATTACAAATCTATATCAACATGAACCAAAGGGAAAAACGCATTTAATTTTTACAGATACGGAAGATATAGCAAATGGTGTTGCATATTATTATGATAATAAAATAAAAATATGGGCATCACCTTTGGATGTCGCTTTGCGCGGCAGCCATAAGTGGTTAGAAAATGTATTAACGCATGAGTTTACTCATATAATTTCTATCCAAAAAGCAATGAAAGCAGGAACATCAATTCCGGGCGCTTATTTGCAATGGATTGGCTATGAAAACGAGACGCATAAAAACGTATTGTATGGTTATCCCAATACGGTTATGAGTTATCCAATTCCGGCGGTTGTGGTTCCGCCTTGGTTAGCCGAAGGAACAGCCCAACATATGTATCCAGATGCTGATTGGGACAATTGGGATTCTCATCGAGATATGATTTTGAGAGATCAAGCATTGAATGACGAATTATTATCCTTTGAGGAAATAAATACCTTTGGAAAATGTGGCCTTGGAAATGAATCGGTTTACAATTCCGGCTATGCATTTGTTAATTATATTGCTGCAAAATATGGGGAAAAGACACTTCAATTGTTGATGGAAGAACTATCGAATCCATTTCGATATTCCATTGATAAAGTTATTGAAAAAGTAACCGGAATTGGTGGAAAGGAATTATACAAAAATTATACTGAAGAGTTAATTGATAAATATCAACAATCGACTAAAACAATACTTGAAAATGATAATTATATAAAAATATTACAAAATAAAGGCTCAACTAATTTATATCCAAAATGGTCAAATGACGGAAGCCGGTACGCGTATATTTCCAATAAAAAAAATGATTATTTTAATCAGACAGATCTTTTTATTTACGATTTTGCTTCTGAAGAAGATAAAAAAATTGCCTCGCGTGTTCAATCCGCACCAACTTGGGGAGCCGGTGATAGTATAATATTCTATAGCAAGAAACCAATTATCAGTGATTTTAAAGGCTATCGCTATTTCGATCTGTATGCGTATGATATTAAAGAAAATAAGGAAACAAGACTTACGAAATCGTTGCGTACCGTGTCACCTGTTTATATCGAATATTTAAATTCGATTGCCTATATTGCTATGGATAAAGGAAAACAGAGCATTTTTTTGTATTCATTGGATTTGGAAAAAACGGAAAGGATTAAAGTTTTTAACGATTCAAGAATTCTACATAATTTATTTTTTGATAATAATGAAAAACAATTATTATTTGATTACACAAACCAGCACTTCAGAAATATTGCCTCATTATCATTAGAAGATTATAATGTTACTGATATTATTTCATCAGTTGATAACGACGATAGAGATGTTTGTATCACAAATGATGGGGAATTACTTTATTCTACTGATATAAACGGAATTTATAATATTGTTCAATACGATACTTTAAGTGTAAAAAACTATACCAGCGTAAAGGGCGGTGTATTTATGCCTAATGTAAACAAAGCCGGGAAAATGTTAGTATCATTATATCAAGATGGGGGATATAAGATTGCAATTATTGATACACCGAGAGTAGTTAATTCAATGATCTTATCAAATATCGATCATACAAAATATCAAGCACCTATAAATAATCCGGATGATAGTATTGCTGAAAAATATCGCGATAATTTTGCGAAAATGTTTTTGATGCCGCGAGTGATGATCGACTATGGTACTGTAAAACCGGGATTCTATTTTTATTCGAGTGAAATATTAGAAAAATTGTCTTTGAGTGGAGGAGTAGCTGTTAATTTTGATAAAGATATAGATTTTTCTTTTAATTTGACTTACCGAAAATTGTATCCAACTATTTATACAGAATTTATGTACGCCACCCGAAATACAGTTGAAAAATCGAAATTTTCGGTATATGAAATTGATGAACGATTAAAATTTCGATTTATATTAATGCGCGCCGGACTACAACTACCATTTCTTGGCAGTGATGCAATTGATATTTATACACAATGGCAAAGATATCGTGCATTTATTAAGGAGCGTATTAGCAATGTAAGTTCTGAAATTGGATATGCTTATGATTATTATCGCGGCTTATCAACAGGAATTAAATTTGGGTGGGATAAAATTAATACAACTGTGGATCGAAATATTAATCCTTCCAAAGGATATAAATTCAATGTAAATATCTCTTACGAAATGAATGATTTTATTGAGGGATTAAATTTATCAGATTCAGGTACATTAGTAGAAGAATTTGCACCTAATAATTATTATAAAATTGATGCAATAAGTTCATTTCATACTGCTATATTACCATCAAAAAGATGGACATTGAATTTTACGGCGAAAGTTGGTTGGTTATCTAATTCTTCGATTGATTCATTTTTCAACTATTTTGGAGGTGGTTTGGATGGCATTCAAGGTTATCAATATTACAGTTTTGAAGGTACGAATTCAGTTTTTTCAGAACTTACCTTGCGGATTCCGATATTTCGTCAAACGCATATACCATTAGGCTGGATGATTTGGCAAAATTCTACAATAGGTCTAGAATATCAATTTGGCGATACTTGGACCGATGATTTTAATATGAAACAGTCGCTGGGATTACAATTACGATTCAACGGATTTTCATTTTATAATTATCCAACGGCAATAGGTTTTGAAGTTCATCGCGGCTTAACAAATTTTACTAAATTCAATGATAGTGACAAAATCAACTATGGCGATGAAAATCGATATTATCTAACTGTACTATTCGGATTTTAAATTGAAGAAAACAATTTTATTACTTATAACACTTTCTACCGTAATCTGCGGAGAAGATTTATTAAAAAATTTAGATAATCGTTTTGCTATGAAAATAGATTTAACAAATCTCGTTCACAATTCAATATTTTCGGATTCATTAGATAGTAATAATAATAGATTTCCGTTAAAAACAATGCTAGCATCTTTAGCTATTCCCGGACTTGGACAATATTTGAATCATTCACCATGGTGGAAAACTGCTCTGTTTGCCAGTATTGAAGTTGCCGGCATAGCGGGATATATATCTTGGACAAATAAAGCTGATGATATTAATAAAGAGTATGAGCGTTGGGCTGATGATCATTGGGATATGAAAAGTTGGGTAAACGGTAGTGCGATCTTATTAAGTGATATAAATTCAAGCGGATACCCGGCTGTTAATGATGTACGAATTGATGGAAGTCATCACATTACTATTATTATAAATGGAAAATATGAATCTTCAGAAATTTTGTTAGAAAATCCAAATATTGATTATGTTGAATTAAGGGATTGGGATTTTTATGAAGGCATAGGTAAATATGATCAATTTGTTGCCGGTTGGGATGATGCAAGATCAAATTGGGAAATTGTAAATAAACACATCAAGGACGGGGTGGACGAGTTAATAGTGATGACTCCCAATAAACACCATTATTTAAATTTACGTAATAATAGCAATGTTCTTTATAATAATGCTAAGTTTGTCGCTAGCGCTTTAATATTTAACCATATTTTAAGCGCATTAGACGCATTATGGAATGCCGGTAAAAACAAAGAACTATCTTATAAATTAGACGTATCTATAGGATCAGAATCGAAATATGTAATCAAGGGAATATCCATTCAATGGAATTTGTAAAGAGAATGTCTAAAATCAGAATAATTTATCTCACATCATTACTAATCAGTTTAGGAATATTTGTTAATTGTGCCGGGAATAAACCGATTGATAAATTATCGCATGAAGAGCGCTATAAACGCGGGCAAGAATTTCTTGAGAATAAGAAATATTATCGTGCGCAACAGGAGTTCCAAATCATTGTATTAAGTGGTTCACACACCGAATGGGGCGATGATGCACAATTTTATCTGGCAGAATCATATTTTAAGAATAAGGAATATATTTTAGCAATTTCAGAATACGAACGGTTGACGCGAAAAATGAAATACAGTCCATTTGTTGAAAAATGTAGATGGCGAATTTGTGAGGCGTATGTTGCTGAATCTCCAAAATATTATCATGATCCAAGTAATACGCATAAAGCCTTACAAAAGCTACAGGAATTCATCGATGAGTATCCCGATTCAGAATTTGGCGATGAAGCGAGTAAAACAATTAGGAAGCTTCGTAATAAATTGGCTGAAAAATTGTTCGAAACAGCGATATTGTATAAAAAACTACATGCTTATGACTCCGCAATAGTAGCTTACGAAGATTTATTAAGACAATATTATGATACTGATTTTGCAGAAGAAGCACATGTTGGTATAATTCGATCATATTCGTTAATGAAAAAAGTAGAAGAAGCAAAAAATTATTATCAATCTATTGAAGATAAAATTTTATCGTCTGATTTAAAAGCGAAAGCACTTGAATATATTAGTTCAACAGAATCGGGTATGAATAAATGAAAAAGTGTATATTTGGCGGTACGTTTGATCCACCTCATATTGGACATTTATTAATTGCTCAAACGATTTGTGAGGAAGAGAAATTCGATAAAATTATTTTTGTCCCGGCTTTAAAAAACCCACATAAATCTAAGGATATTACTTCTTCGATCGATAAAAGATTGAAAATGTTAGAAATTGCTCTAGCAGGAAACCCCCATTTTGAAATATCGAATGTTGAGATTAAAAGAGGAGGAATTTCTTACTCTATTGATACAATTAAACATATTAAAAAGGAACAAAAACTAAAGCGAGATGAATTATATTTTTTAATTGGCAGTGATATTCTTAAGACTTTTCATAAATGGCATGAACCATTAAACATATTAGAAGAATGTCAAGTTATCGTGGCCATTCGGCCCGGATTCAATCCAAGTTCTGTCCCAAGTTGGATTTTAAGTAAAATTCAATTCGCCAATATTCCACGATTTGAATTATCGGCAACTCAGATCCGTAAAAGGTGGAAGGAAAATAAAACTATACGATATATGGTGACACAACCTGTTTGGGGATTCATAAATAAGAACTCGTTATATCTCTAATGCTTATTAGCTTACTTTATCTGCTTATCGGTGGTATTTTCTTATTTATTGGAGCAGGTTGGTTAGTAAAAAGCGCTATCTTTTTTGCAAATCGTCTGAAAATATCATCTTTTGTAATTGGCTTAACTGTTGTTGCTTTTGGAACGTCGTTGCCGGAATTAGTCATAAGTCTAGAAGCAGTACTTTCAAATAAATCAACAATTGCTATTGGAAACATAGTTGGTTCCAATATCGCAAATGTCGGGTTAGTGTTTGGTTTCACTTCATTAATTTTTCCTTTGGCTGTTCATTTCCAACGTATAAAACGAGATTTATACATTTATCTATTTATATGTGTTGTTTTCGTTGTTTTTCTATATGATGGAGTTATTTCTCGAATTGAAGGATTTGCTTTATTCACCGGATTATTACTCTATACTTGGTCGTGCATAAAATTTAAACGAGAGCAGGATGTTAAATCGGTAACATCACTCAATAAAACCGGTAAAGCGTTAATACTATTTGTATTAGGAATTATCGGATTGTACTTTGGCGCAGATTTATTTGTTAAAGGAGCTTTAGAACTTGCAAGAGTATTAGGTGTGAGTGAAGTTGTGATCGGTATGTCGGTTGTAGCACTCGGAACGTCCCTACCGGAATTGTCGACTTGCATAGTGGCGTCGTTTCATAAGGAACATGCTATTTCAGTCGGCAACATAATTGGATCAAATATATTTAACATTTTATCAGTAATAGGTATTGTCGGTTTTATAAAACCGATAATAAGTCCACTAGAAATTCTAACTTTTGAAATTCCCATAATGGTGGCCTTCGGTCTAATACTTATACCATTAGGATTGGTAAAACAGCCTATTTCGCGCATATATTCGTTTTTCTTAATTACAGCTTATTTGGTATTTATTTACGGTTTATTCTCAAGATAGTAACATAAATTTAAAGTTATAATAATGATTGGTTTTAATAATGTAACATATACGTATCCTAATGGAATGGGTGTATTTAATATCCATTTACGGATATTACCCGGTGAGTTTACCTTTTTAATCGGACCTTCAGGAGCGGGGAAAACAACTATTATTCGGTTGATTTATATGGATTTATTACCGGATAAAGGTGAAATAAATGTAAATAGATTTTCATCAAGTAAGATTAGAAATCGTAAAATTCCGCGTTTAAGACGTGATATTGGATTGATCTCCCAGAATTTTAATTTGTTAAATGATCGAAATTTATATGAAAATGTTGCATTACCTCTTCATATCGTTGGATGTAATAAAAAAGAAATTCGAGATAGAGTAATTGCACTTTTGATAGAGGTTGGTCTTGAAGATAAAGCATATGAATATCCGTGGGAATTGTCCGGTGGAGAACAACAAAGAGCATGTATTGCACGAGGACTTGTAAAAAGCCCTGACATTATATTGGCAGATGAACCAACAGGGAATTTAGATCCTTCAACAGCATTACAGATAATTAGGTTATTAGAGCGGATAAATAGAAAAGGAACTGCGATTTTAATGGCTTCTCACAATTATAGATTAATTAAAGAATTAGGTCACCGCTTTATTGAAATTAAAAATGGAATTATACAAAACAGATGAGTAAAATAATTTATCTTTTTCATGAAGGGATAAGAAATCTGTGGAGACATAAATTAACAGCATTCACTGCTATTGGATCTGTATTTTTTTCTTTATTGATAATAGGAGTCTTCATAATAGTCCATCAAAATTCTCACCAGTTAATTGATTACATCAGGTCAAAATATAAAATTGAAGTGTTCTTCAAAGATAATGTGACGAGGGAGGAAGCACAACTAACAGTAGATCAAATAAAAGAATTAGACGGTGTACAATCTATTGATATAGTTACAAAAGAAGATGCTTTAAAAATATACCAAGAACAATTTGATGAAAATCTGATTGATATATTAGGGTATAATCCGCTTCCAAACAGCGCTGTAATAAATATAGAAAAATATGGGAATACAGAAGTTGACGTTGAACCTTTAATTACCAAATTAGAAACAATTCCAAATGTTGATGATGTAGTCTATGAAGGTACATTAATTAGGCGCGTAGAATACTTTTATAAAACAATTGTTAAAATAGTATCATATATTGCTCTTGGACTATTGGTAATTACAATAATTGTGATCTCGAATACGGTAAAACTATCAGTTTATGCCAAACAAGACCTTATTCAGAATTTAAAATCGATTGGTGCTACAAAAATATTTATAAAAACTCCGTTCATAATAGAAGGTATATTAGACGGAATTATAGGTGCAATTATAGCGATTATAGTGTTATTGATCGCTACGAGAAGCGCAAATGCATATTTTGCAGATTTATTCTCATTCAAAATATTATTTAATATATATGGAATGGTTTGGTTAATGGCAATTGGGGTTTTAATGGGTTTGATCGGCAGTTATAGAGGAATTAGAGTTTTACTCAAATAAACTCAATATTGACAGTCAATTTTTAAAAGCTCTAAATTTAACGATATGGATAAACCAAAATATACTAGTTTGAATGAAAGGGAGAGCAATATTTTACGGATTGTAATCGAAGATTATATTGCTGAAAACCGACCGGTTGCTTCAAATATTATTAAAGTGAAGCATAATATTCCTTTTAGTCCTGCCACAATTAGAAATATTTTGGCTAGATTAGAATATTTTGGATTTCTTAGTCATACCTATACATCATCGGGGCGCGTACCGACTGATTTAGGTTATCGTTATTATGTAGATCAAGTTATCAACCATGATGATATAGAAACAGGAATATTTGATAATGTTTTAGAACAGCTGTCGAATGTTTCCGCCAATGTCGATGAATTAATGCAAGGGACAGCTTTAATATTAGCTAAAGTAAGCGGTTTATTTGGTGTTGTGATTATTTCTGAAGTACGAAAAAGTATTTTAACTGAGATTGAATTAATATCATTATCATCTAATAGATTAATGATGGTTATTGCGTTGAAATCAGGATTGCTGAAATCACTTGTTTTAAATCTTGATATTTATGTTAGTCCAAATGATATAACGATTGTAAACCGCATTTTACGTGAAAGATTAATTGGACTTAGCGTTGATGAAATACAAGCGTCAATTTCAGATTTATTGAAAAATTCCAATGTACCTAAACATGAAATTATTCAGATTATCTTTCAACACCCTCAGCTTCCATTCCAATTGAATAAAAATAATCAGTTATATATGTCATCTTATCAAGGGATATTGAGTTATCCTGAATTTCAGGAATATGAAATATTACAAAAAACAATTTCCGGGTTGAATGAAAAACACATAAAACATATTTTATCCGATACGATTTTGGAACAAAATATGCTTACAATAATTGGGAATGAGAGTGAAAATGATTTATTAAACCATTGTTCCATAATTGCTGCTAGTTTTGAAAGTGATTCAATAACCGGGAAACTAGGCATATTTGGACCAACTCGTATTCCATATAAAAATATAATTAGAATTTTAAAAGAATTTGTGGAGATTATGCCTAATGTCTGTTGAGAAAAAGAGCACACCAAAAAATGGTTCACCAATTGCCGGAGAACCACAAAAAAAGAAAGATACAAAGTATAAATTTTCAGCTGATAAAAAGAAAATTCAAGAATTAAAAACTCAAGTGAGCGAACTTGATGATAAAAGACTGCGATTAAAAGCTGAATTTGATAATTTTCGCAAACGACGCGATAAAGATATGTTGCGTATACTTGAATATGAAGGTGAAGGAATTCTTAAAGAGTTATTACCAATAGTGGATGATTTAGAAAGAGTTGTAGGCGCTGTTAATAGTAAAACCAAGGAAGATGATATAATTATAAAAGATGGTATAAAATTAATAATCTCAAAAATTGAAAAATATTTTGCGAAATGGCAGGTTCGACCTTTTGGTAAACCCGGTGATATCCTTAATATTGATTTACACGATGCGATGCTTGTAAAAAATGAAAAAGGAAAGAAGGATAATGAAATTTTGAAAGTTTTTGAAAAAGGTTATAAATATAAAGAACATGTATTGCGTCATGCTAAGGTTATTGTAAATAAAAAATGAGAGATTTATACGAAATATTGGGCGTTGATAAAACCGCTTCTAAGGATGAATTAAGGCGAGCATATCGTAATATTGCTAAGAAATACCATCCTGACCGCAACCCCGATAATAAGGAAGCAGAGCAAAAGTTTAAGGAAGCTGCCGAAGCCTATGCAATTTTAAATGACGAAAATAAACGCGTGCAATATAATCAATTTGGTCATGCGGGGGTTGGAATGGGTGATATGGGTGGACAAGGTTTCGATGGCGTGCATTTCTCTATGGAAGATATATTCAGCCAATTCGGTAGTATATTTGGTGGTCGACATCCATTTGAAGATATTTTTGGAGTGGGTGGTAACACTCAGTCAACTCGCCGTGGTAATCGCAAAGCTAAGGATTTGCGGGTATCACTAAAATTAGATTTTATTGATATATTAAATGGCACCGAAAAAACCATAAAAGTTAAACGCAATGAAATCTGTAAAACTTGCGATGGAAGTGGTGCTAAGCAGGGTACACGACCAACTCAATGTAAGCAGTGTAGGGGTAGCGGTCAAGTTAGACAGGTGCGGCAATCGTTTTTTGGACAATCTATAGTGGTGACTGATTGTCCTCTTTGTCGGGGAACAGGAGAATTTATCGAAAATCCGTGTTCATCTTGCCATGGTAGTGGAATTAGAAGAGATACTGTATCAATTAAAGTTAGAGTACCAAAAGGCGTTGAAAGCGGTAATTACATGACACTAAATGAGCAGGGCAATAAAGGTGGCAAAGGCATCCAACCTGGTGATTTACTAGTATTTTTTGAGGAAAAGCCGCATGAATATTTTGTTAGAAATGGATCGGATATAATATTGGAAGCTCATATTGGGATTGCTCAGGCTGTATTAGGTGGTTCTATAACTGTACCTACAATTGAAGGTAAAGCCAGTTTAAAAATTTCCAAAGGAATACAATCAGGACAGGTTTTGCGAATGCGCGGCAAAGGTTTACCGCGATTACGGAGTAATTATCATGGTGATCAATTAATTAGAATAATAGTTGAAATTCCTACTTCTTTATCAAAACAAGAAAAGGTTATATATAAAGAGTTAGGTAAGATTTCGGAATCAAAGAACCCAACCTTCAAGAAAATGGAATTATAATGCCCTTGCTGACCACTCAAGAAAAAAACTTAACTATTTTTTTGTTGAGTACTGCCTTAATTGGTTCTGTAATTGGCATTTTTAAGTATAATTGGTTGATGACTCCCGAAATTCTATTGTCGCCAAAGAATTTACCTTCATATATCAAAGAAAATGAAGAAGATAAAATTATCGAAAAACATAATACCCTAATTAAAAAGCAGTCTCAGTTACCAAACGATGCAGTAATAAGTAGAGAGATTAAAACTGTTAATAAAAATAGTAATATCAATGTTGAAATAGTTCAAAATGCAATCACAGATAATGTAGCGAATAAATCTGAATCAAATAAAAAAAAGATTACACAAAATCCATTAGGAATAATTAATATTAACATCGCCAGTAAAGAAGATTTTATGACGCTACCATACATAGGCGAGGTAAAAGCAGGGAGAATTATTCAGCTTAGAAATGAAATGGGTACTTTTAAATCAACGAAAGATTTAGAAAAAGTCAAGGGAATTGGACCAAAAACATTAGCCAAGTTAGAACCGTTTATAACCATTTGATAGGGATAAAAAGACATGGATAAAAAAGTTCAACACAAATCAGACTGGATTGAATTATTAATTGTATTGGCGATAGTATTTTTAATAATCACAATTTATGTACCGGTAGCAATTTGGGCAGATGAAGATCACTATGAAGAATTAAGTCATTCACGGATGCAAAATATATATGATATTGAACGATTTTATTCTCAATTAACGAACGAGTATCATCAAAATGGATATGACGCAATGCACATTATTAACGCCGTTGCCGATTCGGTAACAGCCGATTCCAATTATGTTGGTGAACAAAAATTAAATTTATTAGGAATTGTAATAGACGTTAATATACCAGCGGGTTTTGGCGTAGAGTTTGATACAACCTTTGGATTCCAAAAATTCAAACGGGACACTACAATGGATACAACTTCAACTGTTATCATGTATTCAGAAGAATTATCAAGAAATGATACCATATTTGTGCAAAAGAAAGAAGTTGCTAAATTGCAGGAAGATCCGGCGTTTAGAGGTGTAATTAGTGAGGAACCGTTAGAGATCGTAGCAGTCGAATCATTTTATGATAAATATAAACCGGATTCTACACAATTTCTCTGTCCGATTACAAAAAAACCATATATATTAACTTTCAAAGAAGATGGATTCCGCGTAGATAGCCCTATTGAAGAAACATATAAAAAGCGTAAGTATTTAGTATTTGCTTTCAAAGCTGATAACCAAGGTTATATCGAAGATGGTGTTGCAAGTTGGGACTAATAAATACCTAAAATAAAAACTAATATTTGATATGAATGGTCTGATAATCACTGATAACAACATTTTGTTTGGTGAATGGTCATCTATTAAGGATAAATATGTCCTAAAGGATTTAAAGTATATAACTTTATCAAAACCAATAAAGGAAATTCTTAAATCTCAAACTTCCATTCGTACAGTCTTAAAAGAAGCGTTAGATGATATCCCTCTAAGAGGGAACCAAGTTGCTATAGCGATAGATGATGATTTACTATATCATGATAAATTCACGAGTGATGAATCCTTAACAAAACGTGAAATATGGGATTATATTCAGTGGGAAACAAAACAAAAATGGGGTGAACTAGGTAATTATTATACAACATTTGCCGAAATTGATTCACCAAATCCAAATGTTCTACATAGTATAACGTGTCCGTCCTTTCTTGTAACTGAAATCAAAGCTATTGTCACTAACCTAGGTGGTAAGCCAATTTGGGCAGGTCCGGTAAGCACTATTTATTTAGAGAATACTGAATATCGTAATGCGGTTTATATGACTGATGATGATGATTCATTTATAAAATTCTTTTATCGTGGTCGTGATGGATATGGTGAAGGAAAATTACGGTTTATTGCAGGTCAACCAAGTGTAACTGTAGGAATTGGCGATAAAGAAGAACAGACTGGCTTATTTAAATCCATAAGCGATGCCAGAGAATTTGTAAGTATTGACCTTATTTCAGATTCAAAAAACACATATTTACGTCAATTTAGGCATAAACGAATTGTTCCATTCGATGGAATTGAGGTAAAAATCGACGATGTACCAGAAGAAATATCATTTATATCATTAAATACACTATCAATTATGATTCGTGATTTTTCCTTTGATAACTTGGTGAGTTTTTTTGATCCTACACAAATTCAACATCGAAAATATACAGGAATTGGTAAAATTTCATTCGATCGTGAAGGTAATAGAATTAATATTAAAGAAGATTTGTCGGATAAAAAATCTAAGGCAACTGTCGATTTAAAAGTTCAGAAAGAGAGAGCTGAAAAAGAACAAGCTAAGATAGATAGAGCCGATAAAAAGAAGGCTGAAAGAGAGCAAGCCAAGAAAAAGAGAGCTGAGAAAAAGCAAGCCAGGAAAGACCGAGTTGATAAAAAGAAGGCTGAGAAAGAGCAAGCTAGAATAGACAGAGCCGATAAAAGGAAGGCTGAAAGAGAACAAGCCGAGAAAGAGAGAGCAGAGAAAGAGCAAGCCCGGAAAGACAGAGTTGATAAAAAGAAGGCTGAGAAAGAGCAAGCCAGGAAAGACAGAGTTGATAAAAGGAAGGCTGAAAAAGAGCAAGCCGAAAAAGAGAGAGCTGATAAAGAGCAGGCTAAGATAGACAGAGCCGATAAAAAGAAGGCCGAGAAAGAGCAAGCCAAGAAAGACAGAGTCAATAAAAGGAAGGCTGAAAAAGAGCAAGCCGAAAAAGAGAGAGCTGATAAAGAGCAGGCTAAGATAGACAGAGCCGATAAAAAGAAGGCCGAGAAAGAGCAAGCCAAGAAAGACAGGGCTGATAAAAAGAAACCCGTGAAAAAGAAAGTTGCAAAAGATAAAAGTAAGTATAAAAAAGTAAATATATTACCTTTTTTACTAATTATATTGTTTGGAATGTTAGGTTATTATCTGTTTTTCACAGAAGGTGGTAGGGATAGCTTGTCTGAATTTAAAGATAAGGTCAAATTTACAAATACAACGGAAAAATCTGATGGGTCAATCACTTTTGATCAACAATTTAATCAGTCGGCTTCACTTGTAAATACATATTTGAGACTAACTTCTCTAGTTTCACCTGATAGTATTATATCGGTCTACCTTGTTGATACTTCTGGTTCAATTGAATTTGTTGCTATAGACTCTTTAGTTATTCCAAATTTTGAATTTAAACAGTATTCGATTGAACCTATAGATTGTTGTGGTGGTATTAAACACAAGGTTGAATTTGCTATTAAAACACTACCTGATATTAGATCTAATATTTGGTTAAATTTATCTGATATCACAGATCACCTACAATCTACCTTGGGAATAAATAAATTTCGACAATTAGATTCGATTGATGAAAATGGTGCTAAATATAATCCGATTATTTTTGAGGTTGATTCTCTTTCACAAATTGATAAAACGATTCAATATCTAAAATTTGTTGGTGATAATGTAATTGTCAGAAAGATTGATATCACTAATACACCGCCCTTCAATAATCATAGTGGTATATTCTATATAGCTGTATTTGAACCATTATAAAGTATAATTAATGCAGATATTAGCCGGTAGATATAAGGGTGTTAGCATCCAAACTTCGGTTAGATATGAATACCGTCCTACTCAATCGAAAGTACGCAAAAGCCTTTTTGACATTCTCGGTGAGTTAAGTGCTAAAACGGTAATTGATTTATTTGCCGGATCCGGAATATTAGGATTTGAAGCACTTAGTAGGATGGCAAAAAGCGTTATTTTTGTTGAAACAAATAGAAGTTTAGTTAAATTGTTATACAAAAATTGTTTTAAAATTGACAAACAAAAATGTATCATAAAAAATATAGATGCATTTAAATTCCTGAAAGAAAAACATCACGCTGATTTGATATTGGTTGACCCACCATATGGTCAAAAAGATTTAAATTTAGTAATAAAATTATGCTTAAAAATGCTCAACCCGGGTGGTACATTAGTTTTAGAAACATCCACAAGGGATGAGCATATTAGTGCAGATCGTGAAAAAATTTATGGAAGTACACGACTTTCTTTTTGGAGAAAACAATGAAAACAATAGTTTATCCTGGAACATTTGATCCTATTCACAATGGACATATCAATATCGCTGAACGAGTGGCAGTGTTATTTGATAAACTGATTTTTGTGGTTGCTGATAATGATCAAAAATCTCCAATGTTTAATGTTAAAGAAAGAATTATAATGATTGAGAGAGCGACAGACCATATTGAAAATATTACTGTTACTTCTACGACGGATTTAATTGTTAATTTCGCAGAACGCGAGCAGGCGGTAGCTCTAATCCGTGGATTGAGACATGTTAGTGATTTTGAATTTGAGTTTCAAATGGCTATGATGAACTTCCATTTAAATCCTGAAATTGTTACGATCTTTATGATGCCGGATGAGCAGTACATCCATATAAATTCTACGGTAATAAAAAATGTTGCAAGACTTCACGGAGATATTTCAACTTATATTCCTAAAAGTGTTGAAGATTGTTTAAAAAATAAAAGACTCTAATTTGTTATGCCTACCTACGATTATATTTGTACGGCGTGTAATTATCAATTTGAACATTTTCAATCAATGTCGGATGAACCAATTAGTGTATGTCAGAATTGTGGTAAAACGGTACGTCGGTTAATAAGCGGCGGGGTAGGACTAATTTTTAAAGGTAATGGGTATTATATAACCGATTATAAGAGAAGATCAAATTCGCAGGAAGTCCTTAAAAAGCCGCTGAAATCAAAAAATACTAAGAAAACGAAGGATAAAAATGACTAATTACAAATTATCTAAAATACCTGATAATGGTGAGATAATTAAATACGTTAATGGAGTACTTGAAGTACCGGATAGCCCAATTATTCCATTTATCAGCGGTGATGGAATTGGATTGGATATTTGGTCAGCGGCGGTTAGAGTATTTGACGCGGCAGTGCAAAAAGCATTTAATAATACTAAAAAAATAGAATGGATGGAAATATTTGCCGGAGAGAAGGCGCATGAACTTTCAGGTGAATGGTTACCGGAAGAAACTCCGCAAATAATAAAGGAATTTGCTGTTGCAATTAAAGGGCCGCTAACCACTCCGGTTGGTGGTGGGATAAGGAGTTTGAATGTTTCATTAAGGCAAATATTGGATTTATTTGCCTGCGTTAGACCGGTTAAATACTTTGAAGGAGTACCAAGTCCGGTGAAAGATCCTGGTAAATTAAATGTAGTGATATATCGTGAAAATACCGAGGATGTATATGCCGGAATCGAGTGGAGAAGCGGGTCAAAAGAATCCAAGCAATTAATTGAATATATTAGAGATAACTTTGGTAAAAATATTAGGGATTTATCAGGTATAGGAATTAAGCCAATTAGTCCGTTTGGTAGTAAAAGATTAGTAAAAAAAGCTCTCCAATTTGCAGTCGATCAAAATCGCTCATCTGTTACGCTTGTTCATAAAGGAAATATTCAAAAATTTACGGAAGGCGCTTTCCGTGACTGGGGCTATGAAGTCGCTAAAAGCGATTTTTCTTCACAAGTCATAACTGAGGCTGATCTTTGGGAAAAATATGATGGTAAAGCTATTGGAAAAATTGTAATAAAAGACAGGATTGCAGATTCACTCTTTCAGCAAATATTGCTAAGACCGGCAGAATATGATGTTCTAGCAACAACTAATTTAAATGGTGATTATATCTCCGACGCATGTGCTGCACAAGTTGGTGGTCTTGGATTAGCCCCCGGGGCTAATTTGTCTGATGAAGTTGCACTATTTGAAGCCACACATGGTACAGCTCCAAAATATGCAGGTCAGGATAAAGTTAATCCTGGCTCTATAATATTATCCGGTGTAATGATGCTCGAACATATAGGATGGCAAACCGCTGCAAATATGATTGTTGATGCAATTCAACGCACAATTATTCAAAAAACAGTAACTTATGATTTAGAGCGGCAAATGGAAGGTGCAACAAAAGTGTCAACTTCCGGATTTGCCGATGCAATTATTACAAATATGTAGCTTATAAAAAAGGTGCAATGGCACATTTAATTAATTATGTTCATAGATTATACAAAAGTTACTTGTTATTCAGGCAATGGAGGTGCTGGAAGGGTATCGTTTAGACGGGAGAAATTTGTGCCGAAAGGTGGACCGGATGGTGGTAATGGAGGCAGAGGTGGCAATATTATATTTGTAGTTGATGCTAATTTATATACATTACAAGATGTCCGATACAACCGAATTTATAGAGCACAAAACGGTGACCCCGGTGGCAAAAGCGAAAGAACGGGAAAAAACGGCGCTGACTTATTGATTCGTGTACCACCCGGAACCATGATCAAAGATTCCGGAAATAATACAATCTTAGCTGATTTAATAGATGACGGAAAAACATATATCGCTTGTAAAGGCGGGATTGGTGGTAGAGGTAACGTTCAATTTAAATCAGCAACAAACCAAACTCCAAGAATTGCCCAGTCGGGTATGCCCGGTAGCAAAGGTACTTTTAATTTGGAGTTAAAAGTATTGGCTGACGTTGGCTTAGTCGGTTTACCGAATGCGGGAAAATCAACTTTGCTTTCGAAGATCACATCGGCGACACCGAAAATAGCTGATTATCCGTTCACTACATTACAACCATATTTAGGTATAGTTAAGGTTGGTAATTTTAAATCATTTGTGATGGCCGATTTACCGGGAATTATTGAAGGCGCCAGCAAGGGGAAAGGTTTAGGACATCAATTTTTAAAACACATTGAAAGAAATAGATTATTGCTATTTTTAATTGATTCTCAAAACGAGGAACCATTAAATACTTTAATATTATTGAAAGAAGAACTTTATTCTCATAATTCTTCATTAAAAGAGACACCGTATATTATTGTAAGGTCTAAATTTGATTTGATCATTAATAATGAATCGCAAATAGAGTGGCCGTTTGAAATGGGGGATTCTATTGATATATCAGCAGTTACGGGTTATGGAATTGATAAATTAATTAATAAAATTGATAAGAAATTGAATGAAAATTGATCAAATTGCAGCAATACTCAATTTATTAAATGTACCAAAAGTAGGCCCGCAAAAAGTACGGAATCTTGTTTCAAAATTTAACATACCTGAAAGCATTTTTTCATTAACAGAATACGAACTTTGTAGTGTAGATGGGATTGATCAGAAATCAGCAAAAGCAATACGATCTTTTAAAGATTTTAAAATTGGAGAAAAAATAACTGAGAAAACTTTTTTAAAGGGTATTACAATATCTACTTTGTGGGATAAAGAATATCCACAATTATTAAAAAATATATATGATCCACCGGTATTACTTTATTCAATGGGTAAACCGTTAAATGCAAAAGAAGACGCGGTTGCGATTGTAGGTACAAGATCTGCAACACAATACGGTAAACGGGTAACAATGAAATTAGCAACTGAGCTTTCAAGTAAAAATATTGTAATAGTCAGTGGATTGGCTCGTGGTATAGACACTCTTGCGCATACTGCAACCGTACAAAATAAACAGCGTACAATTGCTGTTTTAGGTAGTGGTTTGGATATAATCTACCCTTCTGAAAATCGAAAATTATTTGAAAATATTTTGGAAAAAGGAACAATACTAAGTGAATTTCCAATTGGAACCAAACCTGAAGCGAGTAATTTTCCGAAAAGGAATCGAATAATTAGCGGATTATGCCATGCTACCGTTGTTGTAGAAGCCGGAAATAAAAGTGGAGCTATTCTCACAGCATTAAATGCAGTTGATCAAAATAGAGAGTTATTTGCCGTACCCGGACGAATTGATGACAAACAAAGTCTGGGATGCATAAGATTAATTCGCAATGGTGCGATACCGGTTCAAAATGGTGAACAGATTATTGATAATATTAAAAATCAACTTTATAATCCCGTTGCACCTGTTCAACAAAATCTAATATTGGATTTAACAGATCAGGAACAGAAGGTATTAACAAATTTATCAAATGATCCGATACATATTGATTTACTGAGTGAAAAATCAGGGATCGGTGTAACATCTTTACTGGGAATATTACTATCTTTGGAATTAAAGGGTGCAATAATGCAAATAGGCGGTAAGCAATTTGTTATAGCTTAAAAAGGTGTTTTATCAACTTGAACTTAGTATTAGTGAGAAGTAATTTCGCCGGTTGCTTTTTAACAATAATTATAAGGAGAGGTGGCCGAGCTGGCTGAAGGCGCTCGCCTGCTAAGTGAGTGTTCCGCTTAAACGGAACCGAGGGTTCGAATCCCTCCCTCTCCGCAGTAGATTCGAGAATTAAGAATAATACAATGACTGAAGATAAGAAAAAGATAATACCTGTTAATATAACGGAACAACAAAAGAAAGATACTGGATTAGCAGTAATCTTAATACTCCTTATTATAGGATTACTAACAAAAAATATACTGTTTTTTAAATTAACAATTCCAATTATACTGTTAACGATGTTACTCCCGTCATTATTGCACCCGATTGCAATATTTTGGTTTACTTTTTCAAACGTGCTCGGATTTTTTATTTCAAAGATTGTCCTATCAATTATATATATAATATTAATCGTACCATTTGGATTATTTCGAAGATTGTTTGGAAAAGATAATTTACAATTAAGAAACTTTAAAGCATCATCGAACTCAGTTCTAATTGATAAAAATCATACCTATACTCGTAAAGATATAGAAAAACCATTTTAAGGAAAAATATGTCGGAATATATTTTAGGAATATCAGCATATTATCATGATAGCGCAGCTGCGATTATTAGAGACAGTGAAATATTAGCTGCCGCACATGAAGAAAGATTCACCAGAATAAAACATGATATGTCATTTCCGACAAATGCAATTAAATATGTATTAAAAGAAGCAGGAATAAAATTTGAAGATTTAACAATTGTTTCTTTCTATGATAAACCATTAATTAAATTCGAGAGATTACTTGAGACTTATCATGCTTTTGCGCCAAAAGGATTAGCAAGTTTTGTGACAGCAATGCCGGTTTGGATAAAAGAAAAATTATTTATGAGAAGAATGTTAAATAATAAATTTTCAGAATTATTAACAAATCCTAATAATAAATCAAAAATTCCGCTGCATTTCCCCGAACATCATTTATCTCATGCTGCAAGTGCGTTTTATCCATCGCCATTTGAGGAAGCAGCAATTTTAACAATTGATGGAGTAGGTGAATGGGCTACATCAACGATCGGTTATGGCACCGGCAGTCAAATTAAAATTCTAAAAGAACTACATTTTCCTCATTCTGTTGGGCTATTATACTCAGCCTTTACGTATTATACCGGCTTCCGAGTAAATAGTGGAGAATATAAATTGATGGGCTTAGCACCCTACGGCACCCCCAACTCTGAGCAAACTCAACGATTTAAAGAATTAATTTATAAAGAATTAATTGATATTAGAGAAGATGGATCTATCCTTCTTAATATGAAATATTTCAATTTTGCTACTGGCCTTAAAATGTGCAACGATAAAAAATGGGAAGCATTATTTGGTATTCCTCCTCGAGAAAGCGAAACCGATATTACTCAGGAATATATGAATATGGCTTTGGCAATACAGCAAGTCACGGAAGATATCGTTTTACGATTAGCTAAAACTGCCAAGGAGCTAACCAAAAAGGACTATTTAGTTATGGCTGGTGGGGTTGCTTTAAATAGCGTAGCAAATGGTAAATTATTGAAAAGTGGATTATTTAAGGATATTTGGATTCAACCGGCTGCGGGTGACGCAGGAGGAGCGGTTGGTGCCGCTTTAGCATCTTGGTATATTGGAACAGATAAACAAAGGAACTTTAAAAAGGATACTGATTCCATGATGGGTGCATATCTTGGACCGGAATTTGGGGATAAGCAAATTCAATCTGTTCTATCAAAATTTGATGCTAGGTATTCATATTATGATGATTTTAATGAACTTACTAAAGAGATTGCAAGTATGATCGATAAAGGTAAAGTAATTGGGTGGTTCCAAGGTCGTATGGAGTATGGTCCAAGAGCGTTAGGTAATAGAAGTATCATCGGTGATGCACGCAATCCTGAAATGCAGAAGAAGATGAATTTGAAAATAAAATATCGTGAAGGATTTAGACCATTTGCGCCTTCTGTGTTGGAAGAGGATATCGGGGAATATTTCGAGCTTGATCGACCGAGCCCATATATGCTTTTAGTTGTTCCCGTAAAGGAGAGCAGGAGAATACCTAGACCTAAGAATTACAATAGTTTAAAACTTCTTGATCGTTTGTATCAATTAGGTTCGGATGTACCTGCAATTACTCATGTTGATTATTCAGGCCGTCTGCAAAGTGTGAATAAAAATACTAATCCAAAATATTGGCAAGTAATTAATGAATTTAAAAAACTAACAGGATATGGAATAATCGTAAATACGAGTTTTAATGTACGCGGTGAACCGATTGTATGTACTCCTGAAGATGGCTATCGCTGTTTTATGCGTACTGAAATGGATTATTTAGTTCTTGGAAATTATTTATTAAAGAAAAATGATCAACCGTCTTGGCAAGAAAAAGAAAATTGGGAAGAAAAATTTAAACTTGATTGATATTATATTGATTATAGTAAATTTTGCAATCTAATGAAAATAGGTTTGATATGGAATTTTTAAAAGACATCTGGGAATTTGTGAAACACCGAAAAAAATATTGGCTATTACCAATAATATTTGTATTGCTTCTTTTTGGTATTTTAATAGTTATTGGCGGTGGTACGGCTGCGGCACCCTTTGTTTATACATTATTTTAATCAATAATAATATTTATAAGAATTAAACGTAGTTCAATAGAAATCTGAAATATTATTATATATATCTAACGGAATCGGTTTGATCTGATCCGTGTGCTGCTCACAACATAACGCCATTGTAAGTAGAATTTATTAAGTTTAATTTTACAATCTTAATATAAAACAAACTTATTTGAGAAATATCATGAAACACTATATTTATTTTATGGTTACAGCATTACTGCTGATTAATTGCACTACAAAGCGCGAAGCAATTGGTGCGGCTGATGAGATAATTGTTATTGTATCCAAGGAAGATAGAAATAGTATTAACGATGCCTTAGCACAAATATTCTCAGATACGTTATTTACACCGCAACCGGAACCTACTTATAAATTAAATTATGCTGACCCGATTGGATTTAACGAATTGAAACGTCAAACAAATTTGATAATTGGTTCGATCGGTACCAATGATTTTAATTCAGGAACGAAATTAGTCAAGTCGCTTTTAGGTGATGAATTATTTAATAAAACGATTAATGGCAATCAGCAAATTATATTCTCTGAAGATCAATTTAGACGCGGTCAACTATTTATGGTAATTAGCGGAAAAACGGCCGATGATATTAAAAGCGCACTTTTAGAAAAATCTGTATGGATAAAATCATATTTTGATAAAATATTTTTGGAAAAACAGAAAAAATATTTATTTGGAAATGACCGGTTGAAAAAATTATCAAAAGAATTTAAACAGAAATATGGATGGGAAATACAAATACCGTGGGGTTGGGAAATTATAAAAGATTTACCCGATAGTAATTTTGTATGGATAGGAAGAGAATTGCCTTATCAATGGTTTTCCATTCATTGGGAGGATGGATTTATTGTTGAAGACTCAACAGGGGCAGTTGAATATTCCCTTAGGTTTCTAGAAGAATACTATAAAAACATACGATACAATGATTATAAATATCAAATGGAGCAAGTAATATTTAATAATTGGACAGCATGGAAATCAGTTGGTATTTGGGAATCGATTGATGAAGCGAGAGGTGGACCGTTCATTAACTATACCTGGTATGATGGCGTTACAGACCGAACTTACAATTTAAATATGTTGGTTTTTATACCGAGTAAGAATAAAGCCACTTTTATGAGACAATTGGATATTATTGCACATTCTTTCACTGTGAATTAAAGAAATATGTCAAAAAAAATATTGATAACAGGTGCGTCCGGACAGTTAGGGAATTCCGTTCTTAATCAATTATATGGGAAATATGATCTGCTTGCTACTGATATAAATTCTATTAACATTAATACTCTAAATATTCCTTTTACTGTTCTCGATATCACTGATATTGAACAAATAAAAAATACATTATCAAATTTTAATCCCAATGTGATAATTAATTTAGCCGCTTTTACGGATGTCGATGCATGTGAATTGGACCCTGATAGAGCATATTTATTAAATTCCAAGTCAGTAGAAATGTTATCAGATAATTTTGACGGACAATTTATTCAGATTTCTACTGACTACGTTTTTGATGGATATAATGGTCCTTATAAGGAGGATGATAATACAAATCCGATAAGCGTATATGGTAAAACAAAACTTGCGGCGGAAAAAGTATTACGGGACCTGGGAAAACATTGGTGCATATTAAGAACTAACGTATTATATGATTATTATCACAATACAGTAGCAAGTTTCATAAGATGGGTGATAGATTCCTTAGAATCAAATATTTCTATCGAAGTTGTTGATGATCAATGGAATAATCCAACGTGGACACAAAGTTTAGCAAAAGTTATCGAACTTGTTATTAATAAGAACGTAAAAGGTCTTTATAACTATGCTGGTGCAGATTATCTAAGTAGAATTAAATTTGCACAAATTATTGCAGATATTTTCAAATTAAATAAAACACTAATTTTACCAATAAATACAGATAGTTTAAATCAAGCTGCACCACGTCCTTTAAAAGGTGGATTGAAAACAGGAAAGATTGAAAAAGAATTCGGTATAAAATGCGTTGAATTAAAATATAGTTTAAATATGATTAAATCAAGGTTAACAAAATGAAAACGCTGATAGTGACACCTACTTATAACGAGGGCAAGAATATTGCGTCACTTATTACTACTTTGAATAAGATTGACCGCAATTATCATATATTGGTCGTTGATGATAATTCTCCAGATGGTACTGCTAAAATTGTTGCAAAATTACAGAAAACATACAAAAATCTTCATTTAGCGGAACGTCCAAAAAAACGAGGACTTGGTACTGCTTATTGCTTTGGATTCAAATGGGCATTGCAACGTGATTATGAAATTATCGTGCAAATGGATGCTGATTTATCTCATAATCCGGATGATGTACCAATAATGATTGATCTGTTAAACGACCACGATTTGGTAATTGGAAGTCGCTATTGCGATGGTATAAGCGTAGTGCGGTGGCCACTCAGACGATTATTTTTAAGTTATGGTGCAAATTTGTATTCACGGATTGTTACGGGGGTAAAGATAAAAGATTTAACCGGAGGATTTAAAGTTTGGCGAAGAAAAGTGCTTGAGGGCATTGATTTAGATAATATCCGATCGCAAGGTTATGCATTTCAAATTGAGATGAATTATTATGCAAAGCGTAAAGGATATCGTATCCTGGAACATCCCATTATTTTTATCGATCGAACAATTGGTGAATCGAAGATGTCAAAATCAATCATGGTAGAAACAGCATTTAATGTATGGCGATTTCGTCTCTGGACATTACTAGGTTGGTATAAGTGAGTTTAACTACTCCCAGAGTATCAGTATTAATTGTCAGTTATAATGTAAAACAATACATTATTCATTGTATCGATTCCATAAATAAATCGAATTATGCCGGGCAGATAGAAATAATTGTTGTCGATAATAATTCATTTGATGGATCACTTGATGAAATAAAATCAAAGATGAAACCGGTGATTTGTATCCAAAATGATATAAATGTTGGGTTTGGGAAAGCAGTAAATCAAGCTGCTAAAGTTGCCACAGGAGAATATTATTTCATTTTAAATCCTGATACGATAATTGAGGAAAGTACAATTTCTACATTTGTAGATTATTTAGAGAAAGATCCTTCTGTTGGCCTGATCGGTCCAAAAATTCTTAATTCTGATGGATCATTGCAGAAAGGGAGTAAAAGATCATTCCCAACTATTAGCGTAGCATTACCAAAATTAATAGGATTGGATAAAATATTTTCGAACTCAAAATGGGCCGGTCGTTACAACTTAAATTTTCTTAATCCGAATGAGATTCATAAGGTTGATGCTATCAGTGGGTCATGCATGTTCATAAGATCAGAATTATTTAATAAGATCGGCGGTTTTGATGAACAATTCTTTATGTTTGGTGAAGACTTGGATTTATGTTTTCAAGTTCATCAACTGGGATTTGAGGTGCATTATTTGTCGACAACTCAAATAATACATTATCAAGGTGAATCAGTAAAATCTGCACCATATGACAGCATAAATGCATTCTATCAAGCAATGATATTATTTTCCGAAAAACACTTCTCAAAGGGTAGAAGTTTCTTATTTAAATTTGCAATTAGGTCAGGTATATTTATTCGTAAATTATTTTCAATAATAAATGAAAAACGCTCGCAAATTATTTCCATCGCATTAGATGCGCTGGTAGTTTTAATCGCATTTTTAATTGCATTTCCTCTACGGTTCAATAGCTTAGATGCTTTTATAGTTAGTAAAGGACTTATCCCCGGAGTATATATTATTTTTTGGATTATGGTGTGTGCAATGTTTGAACTGTATTCACGCTATATTTTATCGTATACCCGTGCAATTATGGCGTCACTTTCCGGATTTTTCCTTGCTGTAGTTTTTACATATTTCTTTAAACAATATGCTTTTTCACGATTAGTGATTATCGTCGCTACAACGATTATAACAATTTTAATACCGGGTTGGCGAATTTTGGCTCACTATTTGATGTCGCATGGAGTTTTAAAACAAACTAAAGAAAAACACCATGTTTTGTTTGCGCGGAAAACTATC
>SDBT01001265.1_pt1 | contig 43931 bp, 27 predicted proteins | sample 2277101 | NCBI WGS metagenome assembly SDBT01 (sample SAMN10404973, study PRJNA504765) | marine sediment metagenome | isolation source: marine sediment core GS10_PC15, 103 cmbsf | place: Arctic Ocean: Southern Knipovich Ridge | collected 2010
CCTCAATTTGGAATTACTGTCTTAACCTACTGTAATTTAACAAATTAAGTGGTTGTATGCTACACTTTTTTCCTTATAAATATGTTGTTTTTCTTTAACTTAGGTTACTGCGAAACTTTAGTATTTTAATAAACTAAAATGAAAAAGAAAATCATATTATAAATAATAAATCTCTATATTATTTTTATTTTGCATAATGGAATATTCTAATCTATCTGTTAAATTTAAAGCAGTTCCGGATTGAATCCCTAAAAGCTTAAGTTGTGTAAAGTTGCCTAATTTACCATTCTTATGAGGTTTTTGTGAAAAGTATATTAATTTTTCTGTTTATTTTGGTTGCTTCGTTATATGCAAATGAAAATGTCATATTAATCGAAGCGGAAAGTTTTACAGATAAAGGACAGTGGGTTGTTGATCAGCAATTTATTGAAATCATGGGCTCTTCCTATCTTTTAGCACATGGATTGGGGAAGCCGGTTATGAATGCTTCCACAAATGTATCGTTTTCGAATTCCGGATCGTACCACCTCTGGGTACGAACGAAAGACTGGGCACCTTATCCTGTTGGGCCGGGAAAATTTAAAATTTATATTAACGCTGCCGAATCAGATTCACTATTTGGATCTAATGGACTTGCAGAATGGCAATGGTACTATGGAGGCCAGGTTGAAGTGAAATCCGGAGATAATCTGGTCAGCATAAAAGATTTAACCGGATTTGATGCTCGTGTCGATGCAATTCTCTTCACAGATTCTGATAATTACCGGCCTCCCGATGAGTTAAAGTCCCTTGATAAATTACGGCGGGCTTATTTAGACTTACCCGAGATTGCTCCTGATGCCGGAGTGTATGATCTGGTCGTAGTCGGTGGGGGAATAGCCGGCATATGTGCGGCTTTATCAGCATCAAGGCAGGGTCTCAGGGTTGCCTTGATCCAGAATAGACCCAAGCTGGGTGGGAATAACAGTTCGGAAGTCAGGGTACATCTGATGGGAGGTGTATATCAGAAGCCTTATCCAAAACTTGGTAGAATTGTAAAAGAGTTAGACAATGGGGATCCGGGAAATGCTTCACATCTGCCCGGTGCCTATGGTGACAGCCGGAAACTGGCCATCGTAAAAGCAGAAAAAAATATTTCTCTCTATTTAAATATGCATGCGTATAATGTTGAGATGGACGGCGATAATATTATAGCCGTAATAGCCCGACATATAGAGAAAAATTCAGAATTGCGTTTTTCGGGAAAATATTTTGCCGATTGTACTGGTGATGGTACGATTGGATTCCTCGCCGGAGCTGATTTTAGAATGGGGCGAGAAGGAAAAGACGAAACCGGTGAATCACTTGCGTCTTCAAAGGCAGATGAGTTTACACTTGGCTCCTCGAATTTGTGGTATGCCTCAGAAAAAAAAGATGAATCAGAATTTCCGGAATGTCCCTGGGCCCTACAGTTTTCATCCGAATACCATCTTAATCAGACGAAGGCAGATTGGCGTTGGGAAACGGGTTTTGGACACTTTAATATCATAGAGGATGCAGAAAAGATTCGTGATCATAATCTAAGAGCTATTTTTGGCAACTGGAGTTTTCTAAAAAACCAATATAAAGTGAAGTATGCTAATTGGGAGCTGGATTGGGTTGCATTTATTGCAGGGAAGAGAGAGTCAAGAAGATTACTCGGTGACCTGGTATTAACCGAACAGGATATCATAAATCATCATATTTATCCTGATGGTTGTGTTACCGCTACCTGGACCATTGATTTGCATTTTCCGGATCAGGACAACGTCAAACATTATCCCGGAGAGGCCTTTTACAGTGCGACAAAGCATATCAAGATTGAACCGTATCCCATACCTTATCGTTGTTTTTATTCCAGAAACATCCGAAATTTGTTTATGGCCGGGAGAAATATAAGCACCACCCATGTAGCTTTCGGGGCAACGCGAGTTATGCGAACCACAGGTATGATGGGTGAAGTCGTTGGTATGGCTGCATTCTTATGTTGTAAATTTAAGGCATCCCCAAGGGAGATATATGAAGTTTATTTAAATGAATTAATCGAGTTATTGTCAGATTAGACCTAATGTTCAGATATTATTTTGCATATCCTGATGGGATGCTTCCCTGCAAAATACAAAGAGGAAATGTTGATGAACTTCAGATATTTTTTGTTTATTTTAGCCTTGCTGTTCTTTATAAATAATTTTGTTATGTCAATGGATAATACATTCAAGATAAGAGGCACATTACCCTGGCACAACTTTCTTTCAGGACCCACCTCCTGGAATGAGAGGGATTACAAAGAATATTTGAATAGAATGCAAGAACTTGATTTGAACCTAATCGCCTTTCATTGCTACACGGGTGGGGCGGAAAGATATGTTAATTATGTGGAACCGATGATTAAAATCAGATACAGAAATGTATTGCCAGAGGCTGGTTTTGATACGGGAATTACAGCACGTTGGGGCTATCGCCCCTTGATGCTGAGGGATTATGCATTTGAAACCGGTAAACTTTTCCCCGGTGGAGATAAATATTTTGGTGCCGATTGTGCGATAAATGCCATTAGCAATGAAGATAGGTATGAAAAAGCCCAATCACTCATGCGTCGTGTCATGGAAATGGCCCATGAAAAAAACATAAAGTTTGCCATGGGATTTGAATTCGGTGTCTATCCGCCCGAATTTGCATCAATCACACCACGTGGATATAATATTTCCGGAACCTTATTACCCGATCCTACTCATCCATCCTCCATCGAAATACTTCGTTTAACGATTGATGACCTCTTAGAAGCCTATCCTAAGATTGATTACATCTGGCTATGGTTACACGAACATACGGGATTTGTGGGTAAAGCCAAATTAAAGGGGAAGTTTCTATCCCTCTATAATGTCAATAAGCAATATTTTGCCCAATCCGGAAATAAAGATGCGGTTTTTACAGGTATCTGGGCACTCGAATTTATTAAACAGGCGCATCATTATATTTCAAAAAAGGCACCAGAAGTCAGGATTGTCATAAGTGGCTGGGGTGGTGGCAATCAATTACCCATAGTACTAACCGGGCTGGATCAAGCCTTACCAAATGACATCATATTTTCCTGTTTAAACCCTAATCAGGGCTGGGCGCCCCAGATTGAAATTTTAACAGATATCTCTAAAAACAGGGAAGTCTGGGGAATACCCTGGCTTGAAGGTGACGAGAAATTATGGCATATGCAACCACGGGTTACTCTAATGCGAGACCAGGTTCAACTGGCTTATAAGCAAAACCTGGATGGTGTTCTGGCCATTCATTGGCGAACAAAGGAGACAGAATTAAATTTATCGGCTTTTTCCAAATTCGCTCATGATCCACAAAATTCACCTGCGGTTGAATCCATTTATCAAGAATACTGTGAAAAAAACTTCGGCAAGAAAGCGGCTGATGTATTGATATCAGATCTTGTAAGCATGGATACAGAGCAATGGTTGAATGAACCCAATTCGCCGGTATATTTTCCCTACAACCCTAAATGGGGTAGAATCACACCTAAACTGCAAGCCAAATTAGATGTACTAATGCAAAAGTTTGAATCTGTTTACCAATCGGAATCAGATAAAATTCATAAAGAAAATCTGTATTGGTGGATATCAAATTTACGTTTTACTCTTTTATTGGACGAAATCGGTCGTAAAATTGAACCAATTTATAACTTGAAGGAGGCGTGGATCCTGGGAGAGGAAGGCAAAAAGTTTTCAACCAGGGAGATTAAAGAACTAAAAATGGAATTCTATGAAGCCCCGCTTGAAGAATTATTTGATACCTTCAGGGATAGACGATTGACAAGAGGAGAACTTGGTGTATTGAGTTCAGTAAATCAAAGATTGTGGCTGCAATATAAAGATTTGTACGACTTTCTTGACAATATTTCGGGTGAGAAGTGAATAGATCTCTGTTCATTGTAAATTGTATTGTTTTGACTTCTTATTGAAATATATAATTATTGAGATAATTCGAATAGCTGATGTTTTATCATGTGTTACACCGTGGTTATCTGTATTGATTGTTTGTAAAGACGTCCCGCCGGGACGTCTCTACGCATGAACGAATAATGAAGGAAAATATCCAGGACGTTTCTGCCCATCAACAATTAATTCAGAATAAATTCCAATATAACACTAATATTTGCAAATGTTTAGTTCACTTATGTAGTGTAATACCAGCGTCAAAACAGAACAGGTAACTATTATTAAAAGGTTGAATAATCTATTAAAAGGAAAGATTTTTATGCCAACACGTAACACTTATATCCAATATCTGAATTTATTAATTCTGGGTTTAGTATTAATCGTTAACTCCTGTGATTCTAACAAAGAAAAGGGAACCTATGCTGAGCAAGCCATTGAGGAGACACTGATACCGGTAAGACCAGGAGTGCCTGGAGAACAATCCTTTTGGAATGGTCTGGCCAGAAGGTTTATACAGGTCCCCTCATTTGATTTTAAAGAAATAAAGGAGGCAAAACACTATAAATTTTCCGCCCATTCAGAAACTGATGGGAAAGCCTACACCTTTATATCTGAAAAACCATGGGATTTATTGTCTCCAATCTGGCAAAAACTGCCTGTGGGAAATGTGCATCTCACCGTGGAGGGTGCGGATGATAATGGCCAGGTGATTGGAATTGCAGGTACGAGACAATTTTATAAAGCTGCTCCCTTCAATGGCCCTTATCAGAGTCCTGTCCTCACTTACAGGCAGAGTGCCAAACTTGCTCTTAAAACCCTGTTCCACCAGGATCATATTCAACACTGGTTGAAAACAGGGGAACCTGATGACTCTTATGAATTAAACTGCTATGCTTCAAAAATCATTGGCGCCGTGACAGAAGGTATGATCCTTTATGCCGGGCTAGAATCCGAAGATTCTCTTGAGGCGATGACAATAGCTAAACGAGCAGCTGATTATCTGATCGGTATTAGTGAACCAGCTGAGTCTCCTCTGGCTTATTTTCCACCGACCTATCGCGGCAATGCCCTCTCTGCCGCCTGGTTCAAAGGGCAGGTCATGTTAAACTGCCCCTCAGAAGCAGCCAGGGTCTATTTGGATTTATTCGATGCGACAGGAGAAGAAAAATATTATTTGGCCGCTTTTAGGATCGCGGAAACTTATCTTAAATTGCAGTTACCAAACGGTACCTGGAAATTAAAACTGTATACGGAATCCGGGGAACCGGTCGATCCTAATGAAACAATTCCCATAGATATTGTTGAATTATTCGATCGTTTCATCGATCAATACGGTCAGGATCAGTACCAGGCATCCAGAAACAAGGCGTTGGAATGGATTTATAAGAATCCACTCCAAACATTTAACTGGGAAGGTCAGTATGAAGATATCATTCTTCAGGATCCCTATCAGAATATGACCAAACACCAGGCAGGCTCCTATGCTATTTATCTTCTGGATCCTGAGCGCCGGGATACGGAAAACATTCAGATAGCAAAAGAGCTTGCCCGTTTTGCCGAAGACCAGTTCGTCGTCTGGGAACGGTCGTTTCCGGACCAGAGCAATTCCTTTAACTGGCTGACGCCCTGTGTTCTTGAGCAGTACCGTTTTTATGAAGCGGTTGACGCCAGCGCCTCCAAATTAATCGCCACTTATCAGGCCCTGTATGATGCGACGGGAGAAGATCTCTATCTTGCCAAAGCCATTTCACTTGCGAACAACATGACAGCGATACAAGACCGCTACGAGGGCAGGTATACGACCTGGTGGCGTGTACAAAAAGATGGAGATGAAGGAGATTGGGTCAATTGCGCTGTCTATGATACCCGGATTATGCTTCAACTTCATAACTTTATAGAAGCCTTGGATCATAAGGAGAATGATCTGACAAAAAAAGATCTTTTACTTTTATTGTCACATCCGCCAACAGAAGATGTCATGTCCGAAATGGTCTCCCGCTATCACAGAACAAACGATTTTCAGGAAAAAATCCAATTGTTGAGATATATTGCTCAATCGGATATGCGGACTGCCCATCCCTTATTGCTGGTCGGAATAAAAGGACCCGATGAAAACATGAAAGCAGCTGCTGTCTCTTTGTTGGGGTATAAGAAATCTATAACCGAACTAGAATTATTTCAGGGAGTACTAGATAGCAAATCTACACTTGTGCGTCAGGCACTCTTCTCCAGTTATTGCTCAGTGGCCGGTAAATACCTTGAATCCGGCAATATTTATCTGGCGAGAGAATATTATCACCTGATCCTTAAAAGAGATTCAGATTTTTTTGATGCACGTCAGTCCTTAAAAAAGCTGGAGGAAATAGGTACAACAGGATCGTTATACTTTCTTCGGCCTTACCTTAAGAATGAAGGATTATCTCAAATCGCCGCCACGACAATACTAAAGATATTATTACGCAATCCGGATCAGTTACGCATAGAGGATTCCATGGATCTGCTTGAGACTCTGGCTAAATCAGACGATCTGGAGACTGTAGGGCAAATTATTGACTGGATTCAAAAGAATAAATCCCAGGCAATTGAGACTTTTCAAATAATTAGCAGACATAATGGTTATATTTCTCAATGGTGGGTGGCTGGACCTTTCCCCAGAGAGAGTCAGAAGTCAAACACAATTTCTTATTTTCCGGAAGAAGGAATTGAGTTTTTACAGAATCAGAATTTTGGAGAGGATAATGCCCGCTGGCAGTATGTTCAACCCCCGAGTATCTACGGCATAGTGTCCTTTGCAAACCTGTTTGGTAAACGTCAGGGTATCGCCTACGCTTACACAGAAATTTCATTACCGGAACCGAGGGAATTTGTATTTAAAATCGGTAGCAATGATGGTGTCACCTGCTGGATAAATGAAAAGTTGATACATTCTAATTTTGATGTTGGACGTCCCCTGAAACTTGATGAAGATGTCTTTAGAGTAAGGCTAAAACAGGGTACGAACAATATATTATTAAAAGTACCAAATATTGGTGGAAATTGGGAGGCATGTTTGAGAATAAACGATGCTTACGATCAACCTTTCAATATAACACCTTTCACGAATAGCATGAAAAAGGATAAGTAGTTTGTTCTCGCGAAGCCGCAGAGACTCAAAGATTATAAGAATTAATTAGCCTGTTAACAATATGTGGTTGTAATAATAGTATCAACAAATATTTTATAGGGTCATTAGTAATGGCCGTTCGCGAACGGCCACTACATTTCGTGAAATTCGTCAAAATTCGTGATAATTTGTGGACAAAAAATATTTAAATCGTTGTGTCGTTGAGAGAGATGAATTTTCCAAGTCAATCGATATTTAAAAATAAAAGGTTGTAGCATGACAGCTAAGGCTATTATTGTATTCACAGTCGCCGCGAATTTATCCCTGCTATCGTCCTCATGTACTACCCACCAGAAGCAAGAAACAGAAATCCTGAAACTAAGCAAATGGGACCGTGGAATAAAGGTCACAGCCGGAATTGATTCTTCACGTTTTGCATATTTTTGGTTTTATGAATGGCATTTATTCGACGCAATAGAAAAAGGTGAGCATACTTCGGGTAAATCAGATTGGCGTTGGGAGGTTGCGCCCGGTAGCCAATCGGCCATCATGGATACAGAATGGATGATGTTGAAGATGGATGCTGAAGCGGATGGCGTTGATCTGCTTCTGGAGATTACCAATACGACAGACTATATCTGGCCGGATATTGCAGCGATGATTCCCTGTTTTAATCCCGGTTCAGACCGAGGCAACACCGATGCCGTCGAAAATCCAATATTCTCTGATGATTCTCATGAAAATACCTGGTTTTTAAGTCAAAATGGGCTGGATTTAATCAGTGGCGAAAAATTTCCCCGTGAGATACACTTTAATCATCAGTTCTTACTCTCAATTATGGATTGGGAGAAGGAAAGCGAAGATGGAGAGTTTGTTTTTTCATTTAAATGGCCTACATCTGCGCGATCTGCATATGACGGATTGATGATCCGCGAATCTGAAGATCATGAATGGGTGATGGGGATTGCCTGGGACGCGTTTCTTTCAGTTCAGGGACACAATCCATGGAAATGCATGCATCTTTCTGTTCAGGTTGGTCCCCTGAATAAAGGGGAGGCAAAAAAGATCAAGGGTAAAATTTACCTATTTGAGGGTTCCAAAGAAGATTGTCTGAAGAAATACCAGCAAGATTTTGGTGCAAAATGAGTCCAGATTGTTGAATCATTTGGATTTAATTCTCTCGTAGAGGCGCAAAGACGCGGAAAAATTTTAATAATCTTTTATATTTGTGAAATAGAAATATATAAATGTGATATTTAATGAATAATTGGAATGATATTCAAATCTGCAGCAGTCTGGTTTGTAGATTATAGTGAGATCTTGGAAAAAGTTTTCCAAAAGAGTCCTTTGGACAGGCTGACGTGTACAAATCGTATGTCTTATGATTATATAGCAAAAAAAAGGGAGAGATAATGAGGATCTGGTCTCAGTTAAGCAGAAAAAGTTTTTTCCTAAAGTTACTGGTTTTAAGCATTCCGATTGTTTCATGTGGTTATTCTCAGAATATTACTGATAATTCCGATCAAATCATCTTATCTGTGGCGGACTTTTTGCCGGTAGATTATATCCGGGATGGATCGGTCAGCTACCAGAAAGAGGTACAAAGGGCATTAGATACAGCGGTAGGTAAAAATGCGGTGTTAACTTTTCCTCCCATAGTGTATTTACTGGATGAGAAAGGTTTACAGTTGCATTCTAGCCTCACTTTGATCATGCACGGCGCCGTATTTCAGCTAAGAGAAGACTGTGATGTTGATGGCCAGGCTTTTTTTGGCAAAGATCTGCATCGCGTTCGCCTGCTTGGTGGTGAAATAGGTGGCACTCTTGGTATTTGGCCGGAAGGTGTCAATATACGTGGAATTTATATTACAGGTGCTTCAGAAAATATTCATATCCGTGATATGTATATCCACGACCTTACCAGTAATGCCATCGGTGTATTCGGAACAGAAAAAACATATGCCAGGGATATCTGGATAATAGATGTCATCGCCGAAGATGGCTGCAACTATTATGGCGATTATCTTTCTAATCGGCCCGGTACGGAAGAGGGAAGTCTCCGTCAGGACCAAGGGTTAGTTGCCTTTTATTATGTAAAAGATTTTACTGTACGCGGTTGTCGGTTTGAGAGATCACGCTCCGACGGGACACATTTTTATAAATGCAAACAGGGACAGTTTGTCCAGAACAAGGTGTACGGGGCACAAATGGGTGGTTATTTCCTTGAAGGGTGTGAGAATGTGACCGCTTCAGACAATATTATTCGTGATAATGGCTCCCGTGGTTGCACTATTGAACGTGGCTCGCGTAATTGCTTGCTGCGTGGAAATGTGGTGACAAATAGTGGCAGAGAAGGATTATGGGCGCCGAATTGTATTGGTCTTATCGTTACTGGTAATATCTTTGACCGGAATGGACGTAAACCGAATGGCACTGGGCCGAACCAGATCTGGAATGCCAATATAACGGTGAATGAGGCTCATGACCCGACAAAAACCCTAACGCAGGATTATCTCATCTCTGATAATATTTTTTATACTTCGGATACTCAGATTGCGGCGATCAGAATTGATGCAACAAAGGTAAAGGGTATTGTAGTTAAAGATAATCAGTTTCGCGGGGAAAATGATCTTGTGCTGGTTGAGGGTGAAAAAACAAATAATGTTCGGGTGATGGATAATGAGTGATCACTGCGCATTTGCAACAGCCTCTCCTGAGGGATTCGATTCCTTCCCGCTCACAGCCTTAAGCCCCTTAATATATAAGATTTGCGAGACTTTATTATTTTGAATGAGCATCCTTAATCCCTAGACATTCTTCGATAACCTCCATAATCTTCTAATTGTCTGCAAAAAAAAGTAAGTGATGGACAATAAGCCCAAAATGTTACTATAGTTTCATTAATTGTTACATATGCGTTAGTATCTATTAAATATTATTCTTATATATTTATGTAATAACCTTTATTGTTCTAATTTTAATCATATTACATCCTACCTTTACCGGGTTCTGTCACTGGAACTCACGTAGCGGAGCCGTATTCAGGCGTTAATAATAATCGTTGATTAACATTCATATTGTACTTTTTCTCTCATATTTTTCGCAAGTTGAATTTGTGAACCCATCACCTTTTTGGAATTATTTGTGATGTTTTATTTGAATCTGAGTAAGAAATCGGATATTACATCTTCACAGACATTTAAATTTGTCCAGAGAACAATTACGCTGGGTAAGGATGTGTCAAATAATATCAGATTATATAGTCCGGATGAGTCTGTTTCCGAAATTCATGCAGAAATATATACGGTCAGGGATAATTTCTTCATTATTGACAGGGGTAGCGGTTCCGGGACGTATATTGAAAATATAAAATTAGTGCAAAACAGATCATACTTGCTAAAAGAGGGAACCCAAATAAATATCGGGGAATATATTCTTAAATTTCTTCTAAATTCACATGATGGAAGTACTGAGAAACCAGAAAAGATATCGGTCAAAAATACTATCGACTATCTGGATGATGCATTGGCTTATCTGAACGATGTAAGAGAGAATAACCCAGATATTTATGATAAGATAATCAGGAAAAAGTTGCATAAAGTTTTAGATATCGGCGAAAACAGCAAACTCAGATCATTGTTGCTGCAAAAGGTCGATCCGGATAATAATATGTTGATTAAAGATTCTGAGACCAAATCTGACAAATCAGAATTTATTGTAGATATGTTTTTAAAACTTTTTGTTGAATTTCATTCAATGTCAATCAAAATATCCAATGACTTTATCGATTCACATATAGTACATCGCAGGGACAGCAAACAACTGGTTTTTCCTGATAGCTTGAAGAATTATATTCTTAATACCGAATTATCAGCAAATGAGAAAGAGAAAAGGATAAAATTCTTATGGAATGAAATTGAGGAATTAATATCAAAGCATATTGCTCTTTTTGCTGGTTATAAAAACAGTATTAAGTATGGTACAAGAGATCTTCTTAAAGAATTGGATCCGGTTTCAATTATCGATAGCGAGCAGAAAAAATCAGCACATGGTAAATCGGCCAGAATATTAAATAAATATCTACCTTTTCTCATGAAGCGCAGAAATATTAAAAGTATTATGGGTAAATATGAGTCGCTGTCAAAAAACATAGATAAGGAAATTGAATTAAAATATTTTCAACCTGCATTTAAAAGTGGTTATTTGCAAAAAGTTAATTCAGATCATCAGTCAGAATATGATCTGAATCATTAAAGAATTATGAAAGGGTAAGGAGAAATAAGGTGATAGTACATAAATTAATATGCAAAAATACACAAAATAATTGTGTATTTATTTTATGTTTAGTGTTTTTAACCATTGTGGGATGCTCCCGTCATGTAAAAATCTATCTTCAGGCTGCCAATGACTTAAATAACGGTGGAAATCCCGTTGTAGTTCGTTTATACCAGTTAACTACTGATGCAAATTTTAAAAATGAAACCTCAGAATCTTTCTGGCGGAACGAGCAAAATTCATTTGACAAGGATATCGTTGGCAAACTTCAGGAGATAGTTCTTCATCCCAGGGAGGTATTAAAATTAGAGAAAGTTGAAATTCTGGATGACACCAGGTTTATAGGAGTAGCCGCAGACTTTTATCAACCGGACAAAGATCAATGGCACTACCTGATAGATGTCTCAATCTATGAAGGGGATGAATTATTGGTCGTGGTAAGAAAAAATACTCTTGTCATTACGGAAGTTAAAGAATAACGATTTAGAATATCCAATTTTCGCAGTGGTGCTTAATTAGATATCGCTATCAGAATAATTGAATAATTCAAGCAAAATTCGATTAAATCAACTCAGTAGGTAATAGAAATTTAAGGTAGATATAATGGATAAAACTTATAAAATAGTCTGGTATGAGGGAATGAATCTAGAACCTCACCATTTTCAACAGCTGGATCGATCCACCGATAATAATCTGAATTTCCGAATAAAGACACTTAGACCAAATGATTGGGGTTTGACATCTATTTCAATCGACGAGGACGCAATTGCCAATGGAAATTTTAAATTATCAAATTGTAAGGGATTTATGCCTGATGGTCTAACCTTCCAGATGCCCGAGAAGGATTCTCTTCCACCATCCCGGTCCTTTAGTGGAGATTTCCCCGCTACACAGGAAAAATTTGGAATATATCTTTCAATTGCAAACGATCGGATGGGTGGACAGAACTTTTCACTTGATGACTCAACCACAAAGCGAAATACACGATTTTCGCTCGATCAGATAATTATCAATGATGAAAATACCGGCGCCGGGGAGAGGGAAATTGGAGTAGCAAAAACGAATTTTAAAATTTTATTCGAGTCTGAGTCAACCGAAGATTTAACTACCTTAAAAATTGCTGAAATTGTAAGATCTCCGGAAGGCGAATTTACCCTGAGTAAGGAATATCTGGCGCCCAGTTTGTTAATAAAAGCGTCAGATAATTTGACAGCCCTTTTATCCCGCCTTTTTGAATTATTAATTGCCCGAAGTAATGCCCTGAGAAAAAGACGCAGGCAATTGCCGGATGGCAATATGGAAATGACACCAAACGACATGCCCATCTTCTGGCTGCTCTATTCTGTCAATTCATATATACCAATTCTAAGTCAGTCTTTAAGTGACGGTCAGGTTCATCCGGAGGAGGTTTATTCCAGTCTGTTATATTTAACTGGTCAAATAAGTACTTTCTCCGCAGATGAAAGCATACTGCCCCAGGATTTTCCTCATTATGATCATAATAATCCAACCAATGGATTTCAAAAAATAGAAAAAAATCTAATGCAGCTATTGGGTGATATTACCCCGGCCAAGAATTATATTCAGATCGATCTTGAAAAGAAGGGGGAAACAATATTTATTGGCCAGGTCGCGGATAAAGCGGTATTTAAAGAGTCAAAATTTTTCCTCGTATGCAGTTCTGATACCCTCGATGAAAATCTGGTAAATGAACTGCCCATGAAAATGCGTGTAGCTTCACCGGAAGTAATTAAACAGGTTTTGAGTTCCGCAACTCCTGCACTACCGATAAAATATGTGCCCCGTCCACCAGCCGGAGTGCCGGTCCGACCTCAATCCCATTATTTTCGACTGGAAAAAGAAGCTCGGTTCTGGAAACAAATTGAGAACAGCAAAACAATTGTTATTTACAAACCTTCAGAGTTCAGTGCAGTTGAAATAGAGCTAATTGCCGTAAAAACAAGTGAGTAGGTATAAACTAAAGTATGATAATATGATAAAAAATTCTAATAATTTACGTATAGCGGATTATTGTCATGATATTTTGAAATTGGTACTCAAAATGCGTGTAGCAAATGATTTTGGTGATGGTGTGGCATTTCGAAAAAAAATAATAGAAATGATCGGACAAATGGAGATAAATGCCCAGAGAGGTGGCTTTTCAACTGATGAGACTGAAAAAGTAAAATTTGCATTAATTGCATTTGTCGATGAATTCATTATTACGTCCGATTGGGGGGGGCGTGAGGACTGGATTGCAAATCCAATGCAAATGGAAATTTATGGTCGTTTTGATGCCGGTGAAGAATTTTTTAAGAAAGTAGAGGGATTTCAACTCCAAACAGAAAAAAATAAGGGAGTGCTCGAACTCTATTTTATTTGCCTGGGATTAGGTTTTAAGGGAAAATACGCACTCGATAGTAAGGAAAAACTTGAATCAGTTATAGATAAAATCTATAATGGGTTGAAAAGATTTATCGGTGATGCTCATAAAACTCTCTCTCCATCTGTAGTTCCACGCAATTTAGCCCTGCCTTCATCACAAAAGAAACTTTCATTTTGGTACTTTGGATTAGGTGCTGTAATTCTTGGAGTGATTTTTTATTTCATTATTACACTAATCAGCATCAATGTGGTTGAGAATGCGGTGGAACTTCTCACAAAGTAAATTATCGAAAAGCGGGTCTGCAAACTTCCTGGTTATAAATATAACTTCTTAATAATAATGACTTATAAAGTATATGATTGCCTATGAAATCGTTACTAAAATTATTGACTAATATACGTTTCTGGCTGATTGTTGGGTTTGTTCTTGGAACATTTCTGCTTATTGTGGTTGGATATTTGTTTGATTGGTCGAAAGGCGTACAAATATTAAGTATTGTCATTTTGTTTTTTATCCTTCTTTTAATATTCATGTTCCTGAGTCTCCGGTCCGCGCGCAGTACAAAACATATTGAACAGTCAATTAGTCCCTCTGCGGCATCATTCCTGGCCCCGGACAGGAAAATGGAAATTGAACAATTTCGACAGAAGATGTTAGGTGAGATTCAATCTCTGAAAAAGGGAACGCTCGCTGCGGGCAAAAAAGGTAAATCAAATCTATATTCTCTTCCCTGGTATATATTATTCGGACCGGAAAATTCCGGAAAAACAACCCTTGTTGAAAATTCCGGATTACATTTTCCTATGGGTCTGGAGACGAGAGCTACCCAGAATTGTGATTGGTTTTATTCAAATACCTCAGTCTTAATTGATACTGCCGGAACTCTAATTGATCTTGAAGATCAGGATAAGGCGCATGGTGAATGGTATGAGCTGATAAATTTGATATCCAAAAAGCGGAAGCGTTTACCAGTAAACGGCGCTATCGTCTGTGTAAATCTTTCAAGAATACTGGACACCACTCCGGATGATGTAGAATCTCTGGCAAAACTGCTCCGCAGCCGTGTCAATGAACTTATCCAGTCCTCAGGCTTTCATATTCCGTTGTATGTGATTTTTACCAAATGTGATTTGTTGGAGGGATTTACAGAATTTTTTAATCAGATGCCCGATGATGAAATTAATCAGATTTGGGGATATACGTTTTCTCAGACAAGTATGAATGATGAAGAAATAGAAAATTTATTTAGTCAGGAATATGATAAATTATATGATGTGTTGGTAAATCTGCGATTGGCAAATCTATCCAATCCGGGAGATATACTAAAACAAAGTAAGATTTATAGTTTCCCGGAAAAATTTTACTCTGCCAAAGATAAAATCAACCATTTTGTCAGCTATTTATTCCAGCCAAATTTTTATTCAGAAAATCCGATAATCAGAGGATTTTATTTTACGAGCGCAACTCAGAATCAGCTGTCTGTTAACCGTGCCTCGGAAGAAATTGAAATGCAGTTTAATCCGGAGACACATGTTACACAGTACCGTGGTGCAAAATTAAAAGCCAGAGCATATTTTACTCATAAATTATTCTCAGAACTGATCATACCTGAACAATTTTTAGTGAAACCTACACCACGGATGAAATTACGTTTTAATTTTAAGAATATTGTCCTGGGTTTCATAACAGTTGTTATATTAATCCTGTTTATTTTCAATATTATTATGAGTACGGCCCGCAACAGGGATGATATTATTGCTTTGAAATCGATGATCCATGCGGTTGACCAGGTTGACTGGGAACAAAAAGCAGAACCGGCTCATTTTGAGATTTTATATCAAATACAATCATTTACAACTCATTTGCAGGATCCGCCTTTCCTTTCAGGAAGCATATATCAGGGAGAACGGTTGATTGAACCCGCAAATCAGATTTTTATCAAAAAATTTAATCCCCTGATTTCAAATATTTTATATCGCGATGTTCTTAGTAAATATTTACATTCCTATTTGAATAAAACTGCCACGGTGACGCGGGATCAGGCCTATGAATATTTGCGGGCATACCTGCTGTTAGATACTGAAATTAACCGATTGTCTGATGAAGAAGCAGAAAAGCAATTTTTAAAAAGTTTAATGACGACATTAGTTGACTCGATTTTTAATCAAAAATTCAATATTGCCTATCAGAATACATTTAATGAACAAAATATCGGTTCTCTACATACTCTCCTGCAAAAAGAAGTCACATATTTTGTTGATGTGCTCACATATGAAGATATTGATAACCTGAATCTTCCATTCAAGAATGATAAACGTCTTGTCGATAGAGTTCGAAAGGCGCTTGGTAAACCGGATATATCAGATGTTTATGCCAGAATTAAACGCGAAGGAATGGTTAAATTTAAGCAAACCACGATCAACCAGATGTTGTCCCAGTATGGCAATGATTATTTCGAAGATAACGCTGCCATATCTGAGTTTTTCTCAAAAAATGCCTGGAAAAGCTATATTTCGGACAAAATTAATGAAGCGTGTAAAAATCCAAACAGAGATGATTGGGTTTTGAATGTGCAGGCCTCTGAATTGCCCGCTGAATTTCAGGATGCCACCATCATGAAGCAAAAACTGCGACAAAGATATTTTTACGAATATGGAAAAGCCTGGTGGAAATTTCTGGGTAATATACGTTATATGCCTTTCGAGGATGAAATAGGGGCTTCCCGGCAGCTAAGCGGTCTGGGTGATTTTATTGAATCACCAATCAGAAAATTGATAGATATTGTGACCGATCAAACCAGGTTCGAGGGTGTGATTGATCAAAAAGCGGTTGAACTTAAAAAGGAATTGGGATTAGCGGCCAAACGTCATTCCATCGACGATCAATTCCGGTTTGTCCATGCACTCAGTGAGGATGAAGGCGGTAAACTGGGTGATTTACTCAGCCAGTATGAAATCCTTAGCAGTGTAATGGAAAAAATGCAGGAGGATCCGGGTGAAAACTCAGCAAAGTTTGCAGCATCTGTAATACAGCAGGGATCCGGTGATATTCCGGATGCCCTTCAATCCATCCGCAGATCGCTCAGAAGGCTCGATCAAAATGCGCGTATCAGTATTTTTGAAAAACCGGTTACTATGACCTGGAGTGTCTTACTGGAAAAAGTCCAGCAATATCTGAATCAGCAATGGGCTGAAAATGTGAGTCATATATTTGAATCAGAAATTGCGAATACCTACCCGATTAACAAAAAAAGTAATACGGAAATTCCACCGGTTGATTTGGCCAGGTTTTTTAAGAAAAATGACGGCATACTCTGGAATTTCGTTGATATTGAATTGAAGCCGTTTTTACGAAAAAATTCCTGGAATCCTGATACATGGGAAGGCGAGGGGATACTTCTGTCTCAAGATTTTAAGTCATCATTACAAAAAGCAAATGATATTACAGAAGGTCTTGGACTGCTCACCCGGGATGATATAAAACTGGATTTTAAGATTCTGCCGCAACTACCTGCTTCAAAAATTGGTAGTGTTGAGCAAATCATATTACTCATAGATGGCCAGGAACTTATATATCGTATGGGCAGACCTACGTGGGAGAATTTTTTCTGGCCTAACCCGGAGAGTGTTGGCAACGCCAGACTCGAGATGCGTACCCGGATTACTACCTATCGTCCCCAGCAGTTTGATGGCAGTTGGAGCTGGTTCAGATTGCTGGATCAGGCGGTTATAAAAAAGTCCACAGCAGCAGAGTTCAATGCCGAATGGCGATTCCCGCCCGATCATAACTATGAAATACAAGTGAAGTTTAAAATAAGTGCTCATACAATTAATAATCCTTTTGGCCAAAAAACATTTTTTAATATCTCATTTCCTTCCAGTCTCAATAACTAATCTACGCTGGTAAGGCTATCTATTTTTTTTAGCCGCGGATGAACACAGATTTTCACAGATATAGAATAATATTTATGAGATTCTGCGTAAAATAACTCTTAAAAAATTGCTTATTTAATCCGTGTAGATCTGTGGCTATTTTAAACAAGAAATGTATGGAGCGATAAATGCCCGAAAGTCAGATACCTCAGGTTGTTGCTGAGCTGTTGCAGCCGGTAGCCGGTGAGTCACCAACCGGAGAAGATGTTGCAAGAAGTGATGATCCGGTAGCCAGTGCAGCCTATACTGATCTTGAAATGGAAATCACCAAAGTCGGTGAAGTAAATTATCAGAAAACAGCTCAAATGGCGGTTGATATTCTGATCAAATATAGTAAACATCTCCGTGTGGCATCATGGTTATGTTTATCCTGGTTTCGTGTAGAGGGTCCGGATGGATTAAAAAACGGACTCCTTTTAATTCTCCAATTATTGAAAACATTTTCCAAACAACTCCATCCGGAAAAAGCAGCACATCGATCAAAGGCACTCCAGTTTATCAGTACTGACAAACGATTTCATTTATTTGAAAAATCAGATATCACCAATCTGAGTATTGTCTCTGAAATCCGGGATTTACTTAATGAAATCAAGTCTGAAGCCAATAAACTATTGCCTGATAACTCTCCGGACCTGTCACAACTTTCAGAAATTGTTAAAAATCGAATTGGAACAGTTTCCATTAGTCCGGAAGATAGAAATATCTCAGAATCTGATGAGAGAAAAGAAAATCTGGAGGTAACTCAAAAATCAGATACAGGGCATTCGGAACAAAAAGTAGAGCCAACTCCTCAGGAAGATATAAAAGAAAATGACGCAGGAACGGAAGAAGAATTGCCCGAGGAAGAAGATATCGGTATCTCGAGTGTGGTTTCGGAATTGCTGGAAGATATTTCTCCTGACAAGCCTGTGGGTGATAATATAGAGGAGACGGAAGATCAGTATGCCCAGGCTACCTATATGACTCTCGAATCTGAAATAGCTAAATACAGCGGTAATGATTACACGAAATGCTTAAAACTGGCCCAGGAAATACTCCAAGACCATAGTAAGCATCTGCGAGTAGCGGTTTGGCTTTTAATTACCTGGTTTCGGACCGAGAAGCTGGAGGGATTTAAAAATGGAATTCAACTGCTACTTCAACTGATTAAAAAATATGGTGCAGATCTTTATCCGGCTGATATCAAACAAAAAAGCCGGGCACTACAGTTGCTGAATACCGAAACGCGTCTGAAACTTATCGGGAAGGTAAAAGCAACTCAACAAAATGCCCGGATTCTGAAAGATATAGGCAGATTATATTCTGAACTGGTCGAAGCATCCGGAACGCTTCTTTCAGATTCACCGCCAAAACTAACCGCCATTAATGGGATTATCACAGATAAGGTCACCGACGCCAGGGATATTTTAGAGGGTGGAAAGAAAGAAGCCTCTCAGGCAACTCAGCAGCAAATACCAGATATTCAAAAATCACCTGCGGCTGCGCAATCATCCTCCCCACCAGGTCGTGACACCTTAGTATCAACCACCGGTGGATTAAATATAAGCGATGATAAAAGTGCTAAAATTGCCATCAAAAAAGCATTGCAATTTTATTTTCAGGATAATGGTGCAGATCCACCAAAGAAAAAAATATCTACCGATGCTTCGGTTTATTCCATTTCCCGTGCCTTACGCTGGAGTAAAATAAAGCAACCTCCTGATAAAGAATTCATTACTCAAATTGAAGGACCGAATGAACCTAAACAGAACCATATCTTGAAATTATATAATAACAAAGATTGGGATACTCTCATCCCGGAACTGGAAACGAATTTTATTTCCAATGACAGTTTTACATTCTGGCTGGATTCCCAGCGGTTTATTGTCGGTGCTATGCAACAAAAAGGGGGTTCGTTTGACAATGCTGCGGAAGAAATTAAAGTACAGGTTGCTCGTCTGGTGGCAAAATTTCCGGGTATAACCAAATTGATTTTTAAGGATACAAAAACAGCATTTGCTGATAAAGATACCATTGAATGGATCCAGGGTGATGTAATGGGTTCATTGGGAGGGGGTAAATCCGAAGAGAAAATATTACCACCGATTATGGGCGAGGATTATGACCAGATTAACAAAGATTATGAGACTGTATGTGAAGAACTACCAAGAAATTTTGAAGAAAACCTGAGAGTGATGCAACAGTCGATAGAAGGTGAAAGCAGAAAGAAAGGGCGTTTTTTACGACTTCTGAATCTGGCGAATTATTGTTATCTGGCAAAAAAATACCTCTTGGCGCAGCCATTTTTCGGACAACTGATGCAGTTGATTGAAGAATATCATATAAGTGAGTGGGAAACTGCATTATGCGTGGCTGTCTGGCAATCCAATTTTTTAAATAATAATAAATTATTGGATGGTGAAAAAGATAAACAGAAAAGATCGGTTATCGAACAAGAACAAAAAGCATTATTTGATAAAATAGTTAAGTATGATGCTGTGTTGGCACTAACACTAGAAAATCATATACATAAATAAGGAGAATGAAATGGCTGAACCCCCAAAACCCAAAATTAAAGAGAGGGTAAGAGTTCAAATACTCCCAAGCACGGATGCGAAGGAAAGTGTTGAACTTGATTATCGTTTGATGGTAACCGGAAATTATTCTCGCTCGGAGCCGGGTGCCCACAAGGATGGTGATGGAACTTTAAAAAGTCGGCGGATAAGGGAAATTAAGAATAAAAAGGACTTTAAAAGTGTCATGGAAGATCTGAATCCGAATCTAAAGATAATGGTACCGAATAAGTTCTCTGAGGAAAAGGATGCTGAAATTGAAGTTGATATGGATTTCAAGAGTATGAAGGATTTTCATCCGGATGAAATAGCTAAAAATGTAGAACCTTTACAGAAATTACTGGAAGCAAGAGAAAACCTAAAACAATTGAAAATGCATGTCTTAAGGGACGTGAAATTGCGTAAGGCCATTGAGGGCGTTCTGCAGGAAGGTAGTGGAAGTATAGATGATGTAATGAGTAAACTTGCTTCTACTGATGATGGAAAGAAATAATAAGGAGAATTAGATATGGCAGAAAAAAAAGAACAAGAAACCCAGGTTGAAACAGGAACGGTAGACCAACTCATGGGGATGCTTGAATCCCAGGAACAAAAAGGAGCGATGCAGGAATTCTTTTCGCGAATCGGGAAGGAGCATGAAGTATTCCGGGTCACCGGTGCTGTGATTGATTCATATATCGCAGAAATTGATAAGGTGCTGAGTGCTCAGATTGATGAGATACTGCATAATGAGGAATTTCAGGCCTTAGAATCAACCTGGAGAGGATTACATTTTCTGGTCCAGAATACACAATTTAACAAACCGGTAAAAATCGAAGTACTGGATGCCGCAAAGGAAGAGTTGTTTGAGGATCTGGATGAAGCAGCAGCAGGTGAAGGATATGAAAAAGATTCTGCATTCTGGCATCATATTTACTGGAATGCGTATGATAAAGTTGGTGGTCATCCATACACATCAATTATTTCTGATTATCAGTTTAATAATACCGGGCAGGATATTAAAATGCTGCGTCATATATCCGTATTGAGTGAAATGGCACAAGTTCCGTTTATTGGAAATGCGAGTGCTAAATTTTTTGGATCAGATTCCTATGAAGATGTAATGAATAACCGTTTTCTGGGAGATATTATCTCCGAAGATACCAAATATACTTCGTGGCGTTCCTTTAGAGAAGACGACCGCTCGAAGTATATTGGATTAACACTTCCCCGATTTCTCGGCAGATTACCATACGGCTCAGAAACTGATCCGACAAAAAACTTTAATTATACCGAGGGTGTATATCGTGACGGTGAGGATCATAGCCTGTGGGTCAACGCTTCATTTGCCCTGGCATCAAATATGGTTCGAAGTTTTGAGGACTGGGGCTGGAGTGTGAAAATTGTAGGCGTGGATTCGGGTGGTAAAGTTGCCAATTTGCCAACACCAACATATGAGGAACACGGGCAGACAAAATTAAAGGTACCGGTAGAGGCTTCGGTTGGACAGGCAAAAGATCAGGAATTATGTGATCTGGGATTTATTCCTCTGGCTCACTGGGATCGTACAGATTATGCCTGCTTTTTTGAAGTACCTTCTACTCAGCGTGCTATTGAAATTAAAAATGATCCGGAAGCGACTGCAAATTCTTCGATTGGAGCACGCCTGCAATATAATATGCTGGTTACGCGCATTGCGCACTATCTGAAATACAGACAATTAAGATTCGTCGGTAGAAATGCCGGCGCCGGAGAAATTAAAAGTGATTTGTCAACCTGGCTGGATACTTTGGTGTCTGATTTTCCGAATCCTGCTGAGTCTGTTGTGGCAGAACGTCCTCTGCGTTCTTATAATCTTGATGTTCATGAACTGGAAGACAGACCCGGTGTATTCCAGATTACAGCCGAATTCAGACCACATGTATCCATTGTAGGAATGGATATCAATCTGAAACTGGTCGCTTACCATTCCGGTGAAGAAGCTTCCTGATTTCTGTAAAACAGGCTTTTGGAGATTAGTAATTTCTCGCCAACGCTTTAAATGACAGTATTAAACTGTCATATCGATCCTGATAGAGTTGGGAATGATACCTCTGTATATTCTCAACAAAATTATATCAAATATTTCTTCTTATAGTCATTCCTGTGGAAGCAGGAATCTAATATAATTCAATAAATTATCGTTATATATTGCTGGATACCGGCCTTCGCGGGTATGATAATCTGATCACTAAACATCGTCCATTAACCATTAATTTAAAAATTTAGGAGAATTTGATCATGGCAATGAAAGGAGAAATTACCGTCAAAAATCACGAGGGAACACAGCTGGAAGGGCCCCGTGAAAATGGTAGTAGTTTGGTTTTTGAGTTTGACCATCAGGTATATTTACCTTTTGATCAGGAGGAAAACAGAGTCCAGGGATCGCGGCGTGTCGGAGCTTTTACTATCATTAAGGATATTGATAAACTAACGCCTCAACTGTATGAAATGGTCTGTCTTGGCCGTAATTGCACTGAGGTTGTTATTACTCTTTATAAGATTAATGAAAATGGCGACGAGAGCCCTTATTTTGCCTATAAACTGGAAAACGCCAAGATTGTAAGTGTTAAAAACTTCATGCCGACGACGAAGGATCCGAAAAATGAAAATGTCGGCCACCTGGAAAAAGTTGAATTTTTGGCAAAAACTTTTACATGGGAGTTCATGGAGGGCGGCGTTATTTATACCGAGGAATCATTTTAATTAATAACGTAAACACGGGATCAAGTGAATCCGGTAAGATTTTTACCGGGTTCAGTGATCCGATCCTCCCATAATTATTCTATGGAAAATATCAGTATATACGACCTGTTAGTGGGATGTTTTATCTCTCTGGGTGATGATCCGGGTGATGTTGATTTGTCCTATTTTGACCGGATGTCAGAAGATGAAAAATTGCGACACAGTATTGTCGAAAACCTCAAAAAGGTATTACAAACGCGCAGAGGATCTGTGGTACACTTGCCCGATTTTGGAATACCGGATATTCGTCAAATCTATTTTGAAGAGGGGACGATCGATTCCGTACCCAAACAAATTGCAGATACTATCCAGAAATATGAGCCACGTCTGACTGATGTAAAAGTAGCAACAACAAAGTTTGATGAGAAAAATATGCGTATTGCACTAAAGGTTGCTGCAAAAATTAAAGGACTGCCGGGAAAAGAGGTTTTATTAACTGAATTTTCTTCAACCGGATGGACAAAGGTCGTTTTTGAACGGGATAAGGAACAATAATATTTATGGATGAAAAGAAGTATTTCGAACGGGAATATAATTATTTACAGATAGCCGGAGAGAATTTTGCCCGGAAACATCAGGAACTGGGCAGTATGCTGCGAATGTCTGAGAAACAGCGCAAGGATCCAATGGTCGAAAGACTGTTTGAAGCATTCTCATTTTTAAGCGGTCGGATACATGAAAGACTGGATGACGACATTCCGGAATTTACCAGCGGTATGCTCGAATTGCTTTTTCCTCATTTTTTGCGTCCGTTTCCATCGACAGCCATTTTAGAGGTGAAACCAATTCCCGCGGCAGTAACTAAACCGGTGCTTGTAGAAAGAGGTAGCGAAGTTCAAACACCCCCGAATAAATATAAGGTTAAATACAAAGTCGCGGCCAGTCCGCTTGAACATGCGCGTACGATTGAAAAGGAAGAATCCGCAGAATTTATATTTCGAACCACCCAGGATGTGACTGTACGTCCCATGAAAATTACCAGCATAAAGATTGATGATAACCCCGATAACACATCCTCTCTGATATTACAAATTACACCCGATCCAAATGTTAATTTTGCCACACTTGATTTACAGCGTCTATCTCTCTATCTGAATGGCCAACCTTCTTTGAAATATACTCTGCTGTTATACCTGACAAAGTACATAAACTCGATTTCGGTTCAGGATTCTGGAAGCACAAAAACATCCGCCCAAAATATTGATCCATTTGTTATTGGTATTCCCGGATTAACATCAGAATTGGGATACGACGGGGATGAATTAGCAGTGATTCCCTATGCACAACAAACTTTTACCGGATACCGGCTATTACAGGAGTATTTTTGTTTCACAGAAAGATTCTTTTTTATCGAAGTAAAAGGCCTGGATGCATTTCAACCAAAGAGTGGCGGTGGTAAGTTTGAAATCCGGTTTAATTTTGACCGTAAACTTTCCCATGAGTTCAAACCGGGATTACAGGATATATGTCTGAATTGCGTCCCGGTAGTTAATTTATTTGAGCGGGCTACTGAACAGGTGGCTGTGACTCAGCGGATGCCGGATTATTATATTGTTCCTGATTCCAGTCGCAGAAAAAGTAAAGAAATTTATTCTGTAAATTCAGTTATCGGTATCGGTGAAAATAAGCAGGCGCAATACTCATACACACCGGTAACTTCCTATCAAATTCTTACTGCTCCGGACAGTGACTATGACTACCGCCGCTTTTATTCTACTGTTTATCGCCCGGTTTCCGCGGATGTGGCCGAAACATCAATCCGTGTATTTGGACCGAGTATGGAAGAGGATATTTTCCCGCGTGAAACTCTGAGTATCCAGGCGACCTTATCTAATGGATTTTTACCATCAAAATATTTACCGATTAACAGCCTCACGCATCCGATTGATTTCCCCGTTGGATTGAAAGTCACTAATATATCTGTTCCGGGTGAAGTGTTATCCAATCCGGAACGTAAAAATTACTTATGGGCGGTTATATCTCATCTCAATATGAGTTACAGCACATTGGCGGACACAGGTACATTAAAAACAGTCTTGAGCTTATATAACTGGTCACCCATCCATAACAATCCAAATCAGAAAAAAATCGATGACGGTATTTTGAAGGTTTATCCTCCGGAAACACGCAACATATTCCGCAATCGCAGTTTGATTCGTGGCATGGGATTTAAAATAGATATTGATGTATCAAAATTTGAAAATGGTGTGGGAGATATCCATTTATTTGGATTGGTTCTGAGCAGATTTCTCTCCCAGTATGTTACAATCAACTCACATATTATTCTGAAAATGGTAGATATAGAATCAAAGGAAGAATATCATTGGCAACCGGACCCGGGAAAAATTTTACCCGTCTGATTAAAGATATCCAGAAACATTACGGGGAGTATAGTGTATTTTATGCTATTTTTCTCTGCGAAATGCTTCTGAATAAAAATAATCCACAACGTGATACTGAGAAACTGGATCAGGAAGGTCTGAATTTCCGACCTTATGAAAATTATGTTTATCCGCCCAGTGATATCCGTTCATTTTCGTTTGAAGGTGAACAGATACAATTTGTACTTAATTTTTTAGGGCTTTATGGGGTAAATGCACCATTACCCCGATGCTATCATGAACAGGTTGCTATCCAGCAAGAAGTTCATGGTTCCGGTGATATTCCTCTGCAAAATTTTCTCGATATATTTGATAACCGATTTTACTGGCTATATTATCAGGCATGGAAAAAATATCGCTATTATCTGCAATTAAGTGATGATCCTGATAATAAAACCATGCAGAGGTTATTTACATTTATTGGACAAATACCAGGTGATGACAGAAAACATGGGAACATACCTCCATTCAAACTAATGCAGTTATCCGGATTGTTGAGTAACCGTGTTCGGAACAAAAAGGGTCTGATCATATTGTTACATTCCTTCTTCCCATCATTGGGAATCACAGTGCGTGAATTTGTTCCAACGATGGTACCTCTTTCTGATTTACCTCTGCTTGGATCACAAAAATTGCCTGTAATCCTGAGTGAAAATAGCATAGTCGGACATTCAATCATGGATAGCATGCGCCGGATTGAATTAACAATCGGACCCATTTCATTTGATGAATATCTGGATTTTTGCACCGGAGGTGAAAAACTCCGGCTATTGAATCAATTAATGACACTTTATCTGAATGATAGTATCGAATACAATATTAACTTTATTTTAAGCTCCGAAGGTATTGTTAGTTTCACATTTGGCGATTCGCGGTTAAAGCTGGGCCGTAATATGTGGCTTGGCAAACCAACTGAAAAAAATGTGACTGTCCATAATTCCTATGAACGAATCCAGCGCATGGATCTGTATCCTGAACCGCAATAAAAATATATTTCGCAAAACCACCATGACAAGAAGAATTATAGTAAAAAATATAATCTAATTATTTATTACATCCCGGATCTATAATGTAAAAACTCTGCGACTTTGCGTCTTTGCGAGAGATATAAGTACGTGTAATATGGTAATAGAACAGAGGAAACAATGAAAAGTAAAGATCTCAGAAGTCTGTTATTAAAACTGAATAATTATTTGGTTCGCAATCTGGATACAGCCACCGGGCTTGGGATAAAACGAAATCATTACGAAATATCGATTGAGCATCTTCTGATTGGACTTTTGGAGGATGGACAGGGTGATGTGCCCCTTATCCTTGCCCATTATGCTATTGATCCCGGAAAATTACAGACCATATGTTTAAAAAACCTGGATGAAATGGAAGCCGGTAACCCGGGTAAACCACGATTATCTCCACTTATGACAGATTTGTTTGAAGAAGCGTGGATTGTCAGTTCGGTCCATCATAAGGAAATTAAGATTCGGTCAGGAGCCATTTTTGAAGTATTTATCGCATCGGAACAAGCCATAAGCACCGGCCTGATGGATATATTGAGTCCGATCAATCAGGAAGCGCTGAAATCCGAGTTTTATAATATTGTCGGTGGATCTGCGGAAAATGCTGCATCAGCTATGGAAACGGTGCCCGTGGATACAGCAAAAGAAATTCCGGCAGACGCAACGGTTCTGGATGTCTATACCACCAATCTGACCCAGCAAGCCAAAGATGGTAAAATTGACACAATTCTCGGACGGGATGATGAAATTATCCAGATGACCGAGATCCTGAGCCGCCGGAAAAAATCCAATCCGATTCTGCTTGGTGAGCCGGGCGTGGGTAAAACAGCTGTGGTCGAGGGGTTGGCGTTAAAGATTGCCCGGGATGAAGTTCCTGATACTTTGAAAAACGTGCAGATCCATTCCCTGGACCTGGGAGCTCTGCAGGCCGGAACAAAAATGCGGGGTGAATTTGAGAAACGTCTCAAAGCGGTGATAAATGAAGTTACCAGCGCTTCGGCAAAAATCATCCTGTTTATTGATGAAGCCCACACCCTGATTGGTGCGGGGGCCAGTGAAGGCGGCGGTGATGCGGCAAATCTGCTCAAACCGGCATTGGCCCGGGGAGAATTACGGGCGGTTGCAGCAACCACCTATATGGAGTATAATAAATATTTTGCGAAAGATGCGGCTCTGGAACGCCGATTTCAACCGATACATGTGGGCGAACCGGAAGACGAACAAGCCATGCTGATGATGCGCGGCATCAAAGAAAAATATGAGACTTATCATGGTATTCATATAACCGATGATGCGGTTGAAGCAGCAGTAAAACTTTCCCGAAGATATATTGCCGGAAGACAACTTCCGGATAAAGCCGTCGACCTGCTGGATACCGCCTCCACAAGAGTAAAAATGTCACTAACCAGCAAACCACCCAGTCTGGAGTTGCTGGATGGCAAACACGGATCTGTTAAACTTGAAATAGACAGTTTGGAAAAAGATAAAGAGCTCAATATTGGTGATCAAAAAGAAAAGTTAAAGGAACTAAAGGAAACACAGAAAAAACTTGAATCGGAAATTAAGGAACTAAAAGAACGTTGGTCAAAAGAATGTGACTTGATAAGTAAATTGATTGAACTGCGAAAACAGAAATTTTCAGAAGATATAAAAGAAGCAGAAAAAAAGAAAATAAATACACAAATATCTGGGGTGGAAAAAGAAATCCGAACCCTGCAGGGAGAAAATCCACAGGTGTTTGCCGATGTAACCGCAATTACCGTGGCCCAGGTGATAGAGTCGTGGACCGGTATCCAGGTTGGCAATATGACCCGCGATGACATGACAACCTTGCTGCATCTTGAGGCCGATCTTAAAAAACGGGTTGTCGGCCAGGATCATGCGATTACTCAGATTGCTGATGTGATTCGCGCCGCCAAAGTAGGCTTAAAAAAAGAAGACAGCCCGATTGGTGTATTTATGATGGTAGGTACCAGTGGTGTGGGTAAAACAGAACTGGCCCGGGCCGTGGCCGAGGTCCTCTTCGGTGATGAACGGTTTATGTTGACATTGAATATGACGGAGTATCAAAATGAATATAACACCTCTCGTTTGATCGGTGCCGATCCGGGACTGATTGGGTATGGAGAAGGCGGGGCATTGACAGAACCGGTAAGACGCCGTCCTTATTCAGTGGTTCTGCTTGATGAAATTGAAAAAGCCAACTCTGCGGTGGTGGATCTGTTTATGCAGGTATTCGACCGCGGTATGTTACAGGATGCCGATCGTCGGCAGATCGATTTTTCTAATACGCTTATCTTTATGACTTCCAATCTGGCATCTGATGTACTTTTTGAAAATTATAATGCCGGGATGACCTCACCGGATGATCTCTTGGAAGAATTGCGCCCCTATCTGAATCAACATTTCCGCCCGGAATTTTTAGGGCGTATCAAGCCGGTTGTCTTTTTACCCCTGGCTGCTGATGTCATGGCTCAGATTGTGGAGCTCAAACTGGGTAAAGTGGCCAAACGGCTTGAGGATAATCAAAAATTGAAAGTTGAATTTACCAAACCGGTCATGGATGAGATCGTCAGTTCCTGTACCCGGGCCGAAACCGGCGCCCGAAATATTGATGCCATCATCGACCGGACAATTATCCCTGAAGTTTCAGCCAAATTACTGGGCTTTATGGCCGAAGGAAAATCGCCTTCAAGCCTCAAGGTTGGCATAGATAAGCAGGGGAAGTATACCTATAAATTTGAAGTTTCAAAGTGAACTATATATATTTCTATCTCGCAGAGACGCAAAGCCGCAGAGTAAAAGCAATTTGGAATGAAGAATTAGAAGTTAAAAATTTTAATATTTTACTTTTTATTACCAATTACCAATTACCAATTGCATATCGCTGATTTAAAATCTCCTATCTCTGATTTCTTACTCCTCCTTTTTTATTTATAATTATGTACCCTGCGTCTCTGCGCCTTTGCGAGAAATAAATCTTGACTATACAAAAATCCGAGAGGATGTACCATGGTACAATACAAGCATAATGAGCCTTACTATACACTCAATCTAAGTGAATTGGCGGATGACGCTGTTCGTGTGCTGGCCTTTGAGGGAAAGGAACAAATATCCCATTTATTTCATTACAAACTGGAACTTTTATCTGAAGAGGCGGAATTAGATCCGGCGGCCATCCTTAACAAAAAGGCTACCCTGCTATTTAGCCGTGGTGATGAAGATCCTTTGCCGGTAAATGGGATTATTTCCCATTTTGAACAACGCGGCCGAACAGCGGATTATGTATCCTATTATGCTGAACTTGTACCAAAAATGTGGCGATTGGAATTGAATTTCCAGAGCCGTGTATTTCAAAATATGAATATCGAACAGATGATTACCGAGGTCCTTGAAACCGCGGAATTTGCCGGCGAAGATTTTGCGTTTAAACTCAATGAAACCTATCCGGAAATAGAGTTCTCCGTACAGTACCGGGAAACCGACTTCAATTTTGTCAACCGCCGTTTGGAACATTTCGGAATCTATTATTATTTCGAACACAGAGACGATAATGATGTCATCGTTTTTAGTGATGTCAATGACAATCTACCGGTAATAGAAACAGAAGATGATATCACCTACAATCCCAATAAAGATCCCCTGAGCGAAAAGGAAACGATCAGCCGCCTTATTTACCAGGGCCAGGTAGTTACCGGTAAAACCCAGTTAAAGGATTATAACTACGAAACACCCAGCAAAGAACTATTAGCCGAGAGCCAGATCAATTCTGATAATCCGGGAATCCATTCTGATTATGGCGACCATTTTAAAGATGAAAGCGAGGGCGAATTCCAGGCCCGTATCCGGGATGAGGAGATCGTCAGCAGGGGTACGCTTTATAAGGGAAACAGCGACTGCCGATCCTTTCATGCTGGGCATAAATTCACCATGAATGAGCATTACCGTGAAGACTGGAACCAGGAATTCCTGATAACCAAAGTGATGTCACAGGGTAATCAACGCAATTTGTTTGGTACATTTCCGCCGGGAACCAAAGTGCCGCCCACCTATGAGAATTATTTTGAGTCGATGCCTGTAGAAACAGTATTCCGGCCACAACGGCTGACTATGCAGCCGAAAATAACCGGCGTGTTAAATGCCAAGATAGATTCCGCAGGTGATGGTTCTCAAGCGGAAGTTGATGACCAGGGGCGTTATAAGGTAATTTTACCCTTTGATCTGAGTGGCAATGGCGATGGTGAAGCCTCTTGTTATATTCGCATGATCCAACCCTATGCTGGTCCCAATTATGGCATACATTTTCCTTTGCATAAAGACACCGAAGTGTTACTTACATTTATCGATGGCAATCCTGATTTTCCGGTGATTTCCGGCGCTGTCCCCAATCCGGAGACGATCAGTCCGGTGACTAACGCCAACCAAACCAAGAGTGTGATTCGCGATAATTTTGGTAATGAGATTGTTATGGATGCAACTCCAGGTGATGAGCATATTCGTCTGCACAGTCCTCATCATAATTCTGGGATTGAACTTGGAAGAAGTTTTTTTGGTTTTACATTAAGTGACAAATCCAGTATGACGTTAGGCAGTAAATTTGAGGGGCTTTTGGGTAATAAGGCCGATGTCCTGATTGGAAATAGCACAGAACTTCAAATTGGAAGTTCATTCAGAGCATTTGGGGGATTGGATTTTTTATTTAGTTTGGCTGGATCCTTTGAGTTGAATTTGGGGTTTAAATCTAATTACAGCCGGGGAGCTTTGGTGGAGGAATCAAATAAAGATATATTGTTCAAAGCGACTGCAGATTTCATCGTTGGTGCAGGAGATGAGTATTGCATGGCTGCAGGAACACAGAACCCTGATTTTGATAAAAATAAAAATAAAAACAAAAGCGTTATACGTGCAACTCCTGATGGAGTGACACTGTCTCTGGGAGAAGAATTAACGGAAACCGGTGAAGGGAAAGGTTTGGGAAATTGGTATGATAAAAAATCTAAAACGGATGAGTTTAAAGACATTTTACTTCCCGGTACAGCATTTGGTGTTAGCTTTGGAGGAATGCTTGTTAGCTGGAACCACTTATGGTTTGAGTTTATATCTAAAGCGGCTAATCCAATAGCTTTTAGTGGTTTTTTTACAATAAGCATAATCGCCAATATCGTTGCTATGAAATTAGCACATAAGTACTATGAAGAAAATCTTGCTGACGAATTAATCGAACCGGTCAGGCATGTGGCGCCTCCTCAAAAGATTTGGTTGCACCGGGATGGAGCGATCGGGATAGTTTCTACAAAAGGAGCTGAAGACGCTGTGGACGGAAAAAAAGGTAGAATCGTCCTTGGTGTTAACGAGCAAAAAGTTGGAAAATTTAGTGATTGGCGGTATTATGATAGTTCAAAAAATTTTAAGGACAAAAATAATATTTCCGAAACATATCAATACCTCGGTGATGGCTCCAATATTATTATGCAAAAGGAAGATATAGAACTTAGGGTTGGTGGAATAAAAGAAGCCGATGTAAATGCAAAAATTATTCTTAAGCGTGAAGAAAAAAATATTAGTATTCAATCCGGAACTTCAAAAATTTGGATAAAAAATGATGGAACCATTTCAATTGACAATACAGGAGCGACTAAAGGTAAAAAGCAAGTACAAATTCTTGCCGAAAAAGATATCTTTTTAAAGAGTAAAAGTGGGAGAATAAATCTTCAGGGCTCGAAATTGCTGGGAAAAGTTGGTGAGGTAAAATTTAAAAACCTTGTGGTTAAAAATTAAGAAAATTTAGCATTCAATCTAAATGCATAGCAATAAAAAACGTAATCTAGGTATAATATTTTATGGAAGCAATCTTTCTCGATTCTACCAATGATGGAGAAAAATGTATAGGCATGCCGATTGTCTGTTTAAAACAACAAGTTATATAAACGCAGATTCTAAACAAACTTTTTAAAGAAAGTCTATTGGAACTTTTAAATAGCACATCATTTCAGTTTGCACCTATTGCGAGCAGGTTCAATTTTCCCTGGCATTCCCTGACACTCATCGTTAAAGGCACCTTTGACCTTAAACCGGGCGGGGATGTGCAATCTGCCGAAGAGCAATTATATCCCACCGGCGACGAGTTTTATCCGGGAGATGAGAATATGTTGGGCAGCCCAAAGTACGAGACGGATTTCATCTGCTGTAAACCGAAGGTAGATCTGCTAATGGCGGGCAAGTGCTATACACCAGGTGGGAAATACATGGGCGCAACAAGGGTGACTTTCCAGGTGGGTTCCTATTCAAAATCTTTGGCTGTTTTTGGCAATCGTACCTGGAAGCGCAATGCCCTGGGACTGGGTGTGATGAGTGATCCAGAGCCGTTTAAGGAAATTGAAGTGCTCTACGAGAATAGTTTTGGCGGACCAGGATTTTTAGCCAACCCGGTAGGCAAGGGTTATGCCAAGGAAGAAATATCTGATGGTAAAAAATTAAAAAGACTACCCAATATTGAGGATCCTGATAATTTAATTGATTCCCCCGGGAGCCGGCCTGATCCCGTCGGATTTGGCCCGCTCAACCGTATGTGGCAATTGCGTCAGTCCAAAATGGGCACCTATAAAGGTGACTATCTGGAAAAACGCTGGCCATGGTTCCCGGAAGATTTTGATTATAGCCACTTTAATGCCGCACCGTCCGATATGCAGGTGGAAGGCTACCTACACGGTGATGAAAAACTGTTTTTCGAAAACCTACATGCGCAGCATGCACAATACCAATCTCAGCTCCCTGGCTTACGCGTTCGCTGTTTTGTTACCAAACAGATTCATCCAGATTCGGAAGAAACCAGTTTTAATGAAGTTGCCATGAATCTCGATACCCTGTGGGTGGATATGGAAGCGGAAAAACTGGTACTGGTCTGGCGCGGCTGGACTGAGATCCTATCGGAAGAGTATGAGGAAATCCAACACGTCTTTATCATGTCCGAGCCTTTGGAAGAAAAGTCACAAACCAAAGACCAGTGTCACGGGCTTTTTCTTACCGCGCTGGAAGATTATGAAGCAGAATGGGCCGAGGCTCCCGAGGAAGAAAAAGCACCTGAGCCGGCTGAGGAAGCAAAAACACCAGATGTAGCGCCGGAAGTTAAATTGCCACCCGAAGCAGCTGCAACAGATAAAATAAGCAAAGCTGAATTAACCCAGCATGTGCAAACACAATCTGCAGCGATATTAGCACAGCTTGGATTCAGTTTGGAAAGTCTACCACCTGAAATTCAACAGCAGGCCAAGGAGCAGCAGCAAAAGATTATTGACAAAATTACTGAGGAAGATCCGTCTAAATTGATGGCCATGGAACAGGAAGAGAATGAAGCAAAAATAAAGGAAGAATTGGACAAAGTAGGCATCGATTATGATAATTTGCCACCGCTGAGTGAAAAAGCTAAGTCCGAACAGCAGCGCCTGTTGCAGGAAATGGGTATCCAGGATACTGAAATAGCAGAAGATGAAACACTAACCAAATCCTGGCAGCTGATGGCTGCGGTAATGCCAAAAATGGGCCTGGATCCGGAAAATCTGGATGAGTTGATTGAAAATGCCAAACCGTATTTTGAGAAGATTAAGAAGCAGTTGGGGATTGAAGAAGGTGGAGAAGAGGAAGGCGGAGAGGTAAAAAGGCAAAAGGGAGAAGAAGCACAGAGGGAAAAGGGAAAAGGGAAAAGGGAGAAAGAGAGAAAGAGTGAAACCGGACCTGGGGAAGATGACTATACGCCGGAAGAAGATACTGAAGATGCAGGAGATAGAGAGGCAAAAGAGATAGATATAATGCAACGGTTATCGGAGGGGGAGTCGCTGGCTGGGCTGGATTTGAGCGGTCATGATTTTACAGGTCAGGAATTAGCTGGCGTGGATTTTTCTAAGGCCATACTGGCCGGGGCAGTTTTCAGCGGGGTCAACCTGGAAGGAGCTGTGCTGGCGAATGCTGATTTGAAAAAAGCGGATTTATCAGAAGCAAATCTTGCCGGAGCCAATCTGGCCGGTGTGGATCTCAGCGAAGCCAACCTGGAAAAAGCCAATCTTGAAGGCGCAGATTTAACTGAAAGTATACTTACCGGGGCAAATCTAAAGAGTGCACAACTGATCGACGCTGTATTTGAGAAGGCGATAATGACCGATGTGATTCTGGATCAGGTTATCGCCACAGGAACCCTGTTCCCGGAAGCAGATTTGACCGGATCCAGCTGTAAAGAAGGCGATCTGAGCACAGCTGATTTGTCAAATTGTCTGCTGCATAATGCGAACTTTCAGGGTGCTAACTTGAGCAATGCCAGTCTGGAAGGAGCCCGGGGTAAGAATATCGACTTTTCTGAAGCAAATCTGACTAAACTGCGGGCCTCGGAAAAATGCGATTTTACTGCTGGAAATTTTAGCAAGTGCGAATGTGCTGAGTCTATCTGGCACGAAGCCAATTTGACTGGTGCAGATTTTACTTATTGCAAGATGGAAGGTGCCGATTTCACTAAAGCTAATCTGGAAAAAGCCAATTTGTCCGGCTCTGATATTAAATCGGGCCACTTTGCCAAAGCAAATCTGAATTCGGCAAAACTAATCATGACAAATCTCTTTGAGAGCAGCATGGAAAAAGCCAACCTGAGCGGAACAGATCTTAGCGGTTCCAATATGTACGCCGCGGAATTCCTCGATGCGATTATCGACGGCACCAATTTTAATGGTACAAATTTGAAGATGACAAAATTGGCGGATGAAACAAAATGACTCTATGAGGGTGCTTTTAATCAACAGGCCAAGGGCCAAAGCAAAAAAGTTTCTCGTTTAAGACAGTGACAAAATTTTTAAGATTTTTATTGATATAGTATAAAATCAGGATCAAAATTTTTACCTTTTACCTTTTACCTTTTATCCTTTACCCCGTTTCCGATAATTAGCTAAAGAACAGCGAACAAACCATGATTGATTTCGAAAATCTTGACTTCACAAAAATAAACATCAAAGATCTGATCGAAGAGTTTAAAAACTTCGGTAAGATGATGTTCGATGCCGATGAGGTCAGAGCCAAGGCTCAGGCCGGCGAATCACTCGCTGGTACAAAACTTTTCAACCTAGATCTTTCCGGTGCCGATTTGCAGGGTGTTAATCTTGAAGACACGATGATCTTTAAAACCAGTCTCAAAGGTGCCAACCTGGAGAATGCTAACCTCTCTAATGCATTTTTTAATGAATCTGATCTGAGCGAAGCAAACCTGAGCGGCGCAGATCTGACCGGCGTAAAGATGATCAATACGATCGCTGATAAGGCTTTGTTCCGCAATGCTAATCTGGAGCGGATTACCATTGGCAGCGAAATGATCATGACAAAGGATCCGCAAGAACTTATAAACAATCCTAAACTTCAGGAATTGGCTAAACAGGATCCGGCATCAATCGATTTTGAGAGTCTTGGTCTCAGCATGGAAGATATTGGTATCACAGAAAATGACTTTACCATGGGAACAGCCAGCATGGTGGCAGTTGATTTCTCACAATCAGTGCTGAGACGCGCTGAGTTTAACCAGATCCAACTTGATGACACCATACTCAGTTCTGCCAGTCTGGACGAAACCACATTCAATGCCTGCTCTCTGGCCAACTCTGATTTTAGCCAGGCAAAAATTAATATGGTCAATTTCAATAATGCAAGCCTCAAATCAGCAAAATTTATTTCTGCTACTTTAGAGAACACTACATTTAATTCCTGTGACTTGGATGACGTCGATTTTGAACAGTCTACATTTACAGCGGTAGGATTTGCCGACGCGGAGCTGGACAAAGCACACAACCTGCCTGTCACATTAGCCGGCTGCATCATCAGCAAATGCAACCTTCCGGGTAAAGACTATTCGGGCGCAAACCTGGCTGGTATTAAAATCTCGGAATCAAACCTAAGCAGCTGCAAATTCAACAATGCTGATCTTTCTGGAGCTGTTTTTCAAAAAACCGATCTGGAGGAATGTGATTTTACCTCAGCCAAATTAGGTAACTCTGAATTTTCCGAATTAAAAGCTCATCAGAGTATTTTTCAAAACACGGAACTTGAAAATACAAAATTTGCCCAATCTGATCTTAGCGGATGTGATTTTTCAGGTGCCGTACTGGTAAAGTCGGAATTTTCCGGATGCGATATCAAGAAGGCAAAATTCACTGATGCTGATATGACTGAAACCAGTTTCAATCAATCTGATCTTACCGAAGCAGATATAAATGGCGCAAAATTACAAAATGCCCGCTTCAGAGAATGTGAGTTATCCCAGGTCAAACTAATGAATGCAGATTTGAGTGATGCCGGTTTCCTGAATTCGAATATGGAAGAGGCAGATCTAAGTGGATGCAATTTACTAGGCACGGAATTTTCAGAGGCGAATCTTAATAAAGCATCTTTACGTGAAGCTCAGATCAAGGGAAATATATTTCAGAATTGCCAGCTGCAGGAAATCGATCTGAGCAATAATGATCTTAAAGAATCAGATTTCACTGGCGCACAATTAACCGGAGCAAATTTATCCAACTGCGACCTGACCGATGCAGATTTATCCGGTGCATGCTTAAACAAAGCCAATTTTAGCGGTGTAATACTCAAAGATGCTATCATCTCAGAAGCAGAAATTTCTGATACTAATTTTATGGAAGCCACATTTGATTACTGCGATCTTAGCGGAAGTAAAATACAAAATATAAATCTGCAAAAAGCAAAACTGATCCAGACCGATCTGGAGGGGTTGGATCTGAGCAATGCTCATATAAAAGAAACCAGTTTTGTTTTATGTGGGATGAAAAAGGTTGATCTGGAGAGCAAAGATCTTTCCAATTGTGATTTTACCGATTCGGATCTTGAAGAAGCCAATCTTAAAAAAGCACGCATGGATGGCGCCAACCTGACCCAGGTAAATTTATCGAAGGCCGATCTGTCTGGGGCCAGCCTGGTAAATGCTATCTGCAAGACCACATTGTTTAGGGAAAGTAATCTGGAAGGTGCGGATCTGCATGGTGCTGATTTATATTGTGCCCAGTTTATGGATGCGAAAATCAACCGGGCAAATTTTGCCCATACCCGATTGGACCGGGCTAATTTTACAAATGCTAAATGCAGGGGAACCATATTCCAGGGTGCTGAAATGCCTTATTCTGATCTGTCTCATGCCGTTCTGATACAGGCAGATTTTTCCGGTGCCAATCTGAAACAGTCGGTTCTGCATCGGGTCGACGATCGTGAAACCAATTGGGGTGGGGCAAATCTAAAGCTCGTCGATTATACCGATGAGGATCTGGCTGCGGCTGAAGACTGGCGCCCGCCATCACCGAGGGAATCATAGGGTGGTGCTTAAGCCTCGGTAATTAATTTGATAAGCGATAAAGTGATAGAGTGACAAAAAATAAAGTAACAAAGAACCGGAGGAAAAATGTCTGAGTTAACTGAAAATTATCCCTGGATGACGGACACCCGTTATATGGGTCCGGCACACGTGCTGGATGTCGATGAATCAGGATCATATATTTATGTGCAACTGGAAAATGATTTTGAAGACCATGAAATCAGAGCACGAAAAGCAATATCTTGCCAACTGTATTCCGGAGATAAGGTGCTGGTTATGGGTGAGGATCCTGATCATACATACATCATTGGCGTTCTTGAACAGAAAGCTGTGGAAGAGCCTGCCGTAAACAGAATTATTCTGGATGATGGTACACAGGCAGCCGGAGAGGGTCACTCGGTAAAAGTATATTCGCGAAAGAAGGAACTGCTCTTTGAATATGACGAGAAAACAGGTAAGGCCCGGGTCAACCTGGAGTCGGGTGACATGGAGTTTGTAACCCGTAATGGCAATATCAATTTTGTGGCCGGCAAAGATATTTTGCTGAATGGCCAGACTGTTGGAATCACAAGCAGAACAGGCATCGTCATGGGCGTCCTGGATAAACTGGGTAAATTAAAGTCTGCTTTGATTATAAAATCGAATAATATACAAATGAATAGCCCGGAAGTATCAATTGAGGCACAAAAAGGGGATATAGAGATAAGTGAAACGACTATTACCAGTAAAAATCTTACCGCAAATATCGATACCTCAAAACTAACTATAAACCGCATGGAAACTGTGGTTCAGACTATTATCTCCAAAGCAAAAAATATTTATAGTACCGTTGAACAGCTCAGCCAGCTAAAAACCGGCAGAATGCGAACACTAGTTGAAAATACGTTTCATCTTAGAAGTAAAAAAACGATGTTAAAATCAGAAGATGATTTCAAGGTCAGGGCGGAGAAGATACATTTGGGGTGATAGAATACATAGTAACAAGGCAACAAATATATTCAGGCACAAAGGCACAGAGGCACAAAGTATGATATCTCTCTAAACCTTTGGCCTCTTGGCCTTTTAGCCTTTATCCAATATTATTATTTTCATTAGAGGAAGAACATATGCCAGCAATTTTTCCCGGATCAACAAACGGTGGTGGGCAGTGTATGGCTGCACCCGATGTCTGTCTTACGCCGCAGCCTCCTCCGGTCGGGCAGACTCCGATTCCCTATCCAAATACCGCCATGCTTAACCAGGCGCAGAAGACTTCTACAAAGGTAAAATTTGTTAATAAAGAAGTCCTGACTCTAAAATCAGAGATTCCTAAATCCATGGGTGATGAGGCTGGAACCGGTAAAGGTGTCGTATCGGGTATGAACATGGATAAGGTTACCTTTAAAAAGGGTAGTTCCAAAGTAAAAATTGAAGGTCAGCCCTGTATCCATCTGACATCGATGACCGGTCATAATGGATCCAATGCCAATGCGCCGGCAGGAGCACAGATTGCCCCGAGCCAGACCAAAGTGATTGTTGCTCCCTGATTTAAGTTTGAAGTGACTAAAGTGTCTAAAGTTTTAACCTTCTTATGATATTTTTTAATAATTAATAATTGATACCCCTTCCATCTCCCTCCCTGACCTATGTTGGGGAAGGGGGGTGGGTCATTAATATTATCAGCAGGTGTGTTAAAATGGATATACCAGAATATTACCAAAAATTTCAGGAACAATCAGCCCGGATTGAAAGTCCGGTAACGCCACCACCAATTGAGGATGAACAACCGGAAATTATTCAATCTGATATTTTTCAGTCAAACGCGTTTACAATAGAGAAACCCGATGGCTGGCGCGATAAAACGATATATACTATAACAGGGCCGGTGGAAAACGGTATTCAACATAATGTGATTATTACTGTGGAAGAAAACAGTCCGTTCAATAATCTGCTGGATTATGCCGACTGGCATATCCATACCCTGGAAAGAGAGTTACAGGGATGCCGTCTGTTAAAAAAGGATAAAATTTTGCTCACTAACGGCCTCGCCGCCTATGAAGCTGTTTTTAGCTGGTTTCCGGCAAGTGGGTTAGAAATTTTTCAAAAACAGATATTTATACTAAGTGATAAAACGGGTTTTAAAATCACCGCGTCTTTTACTCAGGAGACGCGCGAGACATTAGGTCCCAAAGTGGACCAGATGATACTGAGTTTTAATCCCGTCCGGAAGGTAAATGGATAAAATCACGACTGCACAGGATTCAGCAGAACCGATCCCGGAACTTCGTGTGAGTATTATCAGAGGCGAGGCATTAAAGAATCAATCTGAATATTCTGAATCATTTACAATTGGGCGTGACGAAACCTGTGGTATCCAGTTTGATGAAGAAATTGTCAGCAGGTTTCACGCCCGGGTGCTGGCGGAAAATGGCAAGTGGTGGATTGAAGATTCAGACAGTACCAACGGAACATATCTGAATAACCAGAAAATTTCACGCATAGAGTTGACACCAGATTTAAAAATTGAGTTTGGTAAAAATGGCCCGCTAATTCAATTTCAATTTTCTCAATTGGAAAGTTCCTTACCAGATTCACTCTCAGTGACACATTATGTTGATCATTATTTTGATGATAAGAAAGATGAAACTGAAGCAGGGGCCCATACAAGGATGCTTCGCCAGGCTTTTAATCGTGTTCAAAAAAAAAAGATCTCAAAATACTATCTCATTATCGGGATTGTGGTTATTCTCTTATTAATAGCCGGTAGTTATTCAATTTATCAGCATATTGAAGCAAACGAACAGAAATTGCTGGCCGAGGAAATCTTTTATAATATGAAATCTCTGGAATTGCAAATGGCTCAGCTGCAGGCATCACTTGACCTGTCCGGTAATGCTGAGCCTATTGATGAAATGGATAAATACAATTCCTCCAGGGCGGATATGGAGGCTAATTATGATAAATTTGTCAATGAAATGGGCTTTTATTCTGATAAGGATGAGACGGAACGCCTTATTCTAAAGATGGCACGTATCTTTGGAGAATGCGAAATCAATGCACCCAAAGAGTTTGTCTCAGAAGTAAAAAGTTTTATCCGTAATTGGCAATCGACTAAAAGATATAAAAGGGCAATTCAGCGAGCAAAAGATAACGGATACCCTGAGATAATTGTCTCAAATATGTTGCAAAGGCATCTGCCGCCACAATTTTTTTATCTCGCTTTACAGGAGAGCGATTTTAATTCAAGGATTGTCGGTCCGCAGACAAAATATGGTTATGCTAAGGGGGTCTGGCAATTTATCCCCTCAACTGCCCTGCAATACGGTCTGGAAACGGGACCACTGGTTGAATTGAATCAATATGATCCCCGTGATGAGAGATATGATTTTGAGAAAGCAACTGCTGCCGCGGCACATTATATCAGTGAAATATATAAAACTGAAGCACAGGCTTCCGGTCTTTTGGTCATCGCCTCCTATAATTGGGGTGAAAAAAATATCCGGAATCTTATACTAAAATTACCGGCAAATCCAAGGGATAGAAACTTTTGGAAGTTACTGGAAGTATCCAAAACCAAACTTCCCAAAGAAACCTATAAATACGTTTTCTATATCTTTTCGGCGGCCGTCATTGGTGAAGATCCGGGTCAGTTTGGATTCAATTTTAAAAATCCCTTACAAGATATTGTAGAAGATATTACATATTGAGAAATTTTCATGAAGAAATCCAGTAAGCAAAATATCAGAATTGATTATGCCGGTCTCAGTGATGTTGGGGTAGTCAGAGCCGAGAATCAGGATAGTCTGGGCCAGTTTCCGGTTTCCTCATTGGATAGTTACCAACCAGGTGGATTGTTATTCATAGTCGCCGACGGAATGGGTGGGCATGCTAATGGCCAGGAGGCGAGCCAGATGGCCGTTCGGATAACATCAGAAGAATATTATGCCAGTCCCGGAAGTAAAATTGATAAAGTACTTGCCGGTGCAGTTAACACAGCCAATACGGCTATTTTTCAGAAATCTGCTCTAAGCCAGGATAGAAGTCAAATGGGCAGCACTATATCTACTTTAGCTATTACCGGCGATCTGGCACATATTGCACATGTCGGTGACAGCCGGATTTATCTGATCAGGGATAAACAATTACGACAACTAACGACTGATCATACTAAAGTGGAAGATTTGAAACGGGCCGGAATATTAAACAAGGAAGATGCAAAAAAACACCCGCAAAAATCGGTACTTAATCGCGCGCTGGGTATAAAAAAACAGGTGCGTGTTGATGTTTCTACACATATACCTGTGAAATCCGGTGATATATTCATGCTTTGTACCGATGGTGTGGCCAAGGTAGCAAAAGAAGAGATCCTCAATATTGCATCGAATGAGAATCCACGACGTGCCTGTGGAAAAATTATCGCCCTGGCGAATGAACGTGGTGGGGAAGATAACAGCACTGTCCAGATTGTACAGATTGAATCAGTCGTAGAAGTAAAAGTTCCCGAGAAAAAAATAAAATTGAGCGGACAGAAAGCCCATATCTATGGGTTAGGCATCATGACATTTGTTCTTATTCTCACCACAATATACATCTCAAATGATTATAGAAAAACCAAATCAGTTTCGCGTGGAAATGTAGTTTTACAAAATCAAATTGACACCGGTGAAGTAAAAGAACTATTTGAAAAGGCAAAATTGTACATAAGAAGCGCACGGTATGAGGAAGCTGTCCAGACTTATCAGCAGGTTCTAATGATAAATCCACTGGATAATGATGCATTGCGGGAGTTGAATAATATCGCTTTGCATTATACAAGAGAGGGTCGAAAATTCAGTCGCGGGGGAGACACGGATCAGGCCTTGAAATATTACAGATTATCTTTCGAAATGAGACCGGATGATACGGAGCTAAGGAAAATTATAGAGGATCTGGAATTAAATTGATATTGTAATCAGGCAATTTATAACAATGATTCTTCGCGGCCCTGTCTGTCCGCCAGAGGTGTGATGACCTGACGCGAGGAATAAGGTTAAACTATGAGGATTTTCGCGTGATATGGAAATGAAAATCAGAGAATATGAAGTTCTGGGAAAGATCGGGCAGCCGGGTGGTATGGCAGTGGTATACAAGGCAAAACATCAAAGTCTTGAGGTTATCCGCGCCATAAAAAAGCTCCATTTTCATCTCTCTACGAATACATCGATCATCCAGAGATTTGAGAATGAAGCGAAAGCCCTTTCAATTCTGGAGCATCCTAATATAGTCAAAGTATATGATTTTTTCAGAGAAGAGGATAGTTATTTCCTGATCATGGAATTTGTTGACGGGCCATCCCTGGCGGAGGTACTTAAAAAATCCGCTCTAAAAGAAAAAAAGGCTCTGGAATATCTTAAGCAGATATTATCAACAATGTCCTTTGCTCATGATAAAAAAATATTGCACCGCGATATAAAACCATCAAATATCCTGATCAACAGCGCCGACGTGATCAAAGTTGTTGATTTTGGTATTGCCAAAATGATGGACCGAAAAGGAATTACCAGTACGGGATTCACTATGGGATCACCCTGGTATATGTCACCTGAGCAAATTATCGGTCATGACCTGGATGCAAGATCGGATATTTATTCATTGGGAATTACACTATTTGAAATGCTTACGGCTAAAGTTCCATTTAACGATACCTCGGAATATAAAATTTATGAAAAACATCAAAAAGAACCTGTTCCCTCGTTAAAGGAACATAATAAGAAATTTTCCACCGATCTCGACGGTATTATACAGAGGGCCACAGCGAAAAAACCGGAAGATCGTTACCAGAGCGCAGCAGAATTTTCTGAGGCAATTGATATTTACCTGGCCCTGTCAGAATTGGGTGGAAAAGCCGGCTCGACAATTGCTGAATTTGATCCTTCTGAATATCTGAATATTGACGTGGCCAAACTTGAATCTCACACGGAATTCAGCGAGGATTCTATTGCGAAAACAAAGTTTGCTTTAACATCCTTTGCAGAGTCATTTAAGGCTAAAATAAAGACGGGTGAGTATCGAACACAAGAACATATGAATATTATAGAACCCATTGTTTTATCGTAAACAGTGTGCGTAACGTGAATTCGATGCGTGGGAAAGCGTTGATGTATTGCTTAAGTGTGGCTACGGATAAAGGCTTGGTCAGGGAATGTCTTGACTTGAGTGAGGGCGGTATCGGTTCCGACATATCAGTGACGTAGTTAGT
>SDBT01001266.1_pt1 | contig 43926 bp, 29 predicted proteins | sample 2277101 | NCBI WGS metagenome assembly SDBT01 (sample SAMN10404973, study PRJNA504765) | marine sediment metagenome | isolation source: marine sediment core GS10_PC15, 103 cmbsf | place: Arctic Ocean: Southern Knipovich Ridge | collected 2010
TTTTATTACCGCTTTAAAATACGGTATGCCGCCAGCCGGCGGACTTGGTATCGGTATAGACCGGCTTGTAATGCTGCTTACCGGTGCAACCAGTATTCGCGATGTCGTTCTGTTCCCGCTGCTAAAAGCTCAATCGTCCTGAGCGGTTCACGAATTTACGATTTTCGATTGTCGGTTTTATAAAATAGCACCGCCGCGGGCGGTTCCTTATTCTGTATTCTGTATCCTGAATTCTAAATTCTTTTTATGAAATACTTAAGCCTGTTACTCTATATCAAATACCTGCGGGCCAGAAAGCTCATGCTGCTGAGCATTGCCGCTGTGGCGATGTCGTCGGCTCTGCTTATCGTTGTTGCAAGTCTGTTTACCGGTTTCATAAACGCTATCGAATCGACGGCGGTAGATACCGTCGGCGATGTCGTTATCGATATGGCAGGTACGGTAAAGATCGGCAAATACGACCAGCTCATAAAAAGTCTCGAACAGAATCCCGTCGTTAAATCCGCCACCGGCGTTCTGGATGGTCAGGGACTTTTGTGGCTTGGGAAAGGAAATGTTCGCGCGGTAAAGATATGGGGTATCGAGCCGGCCAAACGCGCACTGGTTACACCCTTTGCCGATACCCTGCACAGGCAAAAAGGCTCCGCTGGCAATATCAGTTTTGCTATGGGCGATACCGATGCGGCGGACTGCGGGTTCCTCGGAATAGGCGTTGCCGCAAGGCCGGACGAGGTAACCGATGAATATGACGAAGAAACCGTCGAACAATACATCGGCAAAAAAGTGCGGCTAACCACTGGCTCGGCACAACTCAAGCGAAAGGTAATAACATTTACCGTTACCGATATCGTGTTCACAGGTATTTACCAGTTCGATAAAGATTTCATCTACCTGCCGATAGAGACGCTGTCCGAAAAGCTCTATCCGGATGAGCCAAAGGTCGCCGATTTTATTCATATTAAACTCGTCGATAGCATTGACCCTGAAACATCGATTCCGATCATTCGCGGCATCTTCCAACAGTTCGCCGGCGAAAAACTTAACTGGGGCAGATGGCTTATTTCGCAAGCCGATATTGATACGGCAAAAGGTATGCAGCAGCGGCTGATCACCGAATACAGAAAGCAGCTGGCTGTACTGGTGCTCGTTTTCGGAATGGTAAGCTGCGGAATAATCCTGCTCATATTCTGTATCTTTTACCTTATCATTTTAACGAAACAAAAAGATATCGCTATCATTAAAAGCTGCGGGCTCGGGTCATTTTCAGTCACGGGCCTGTTCATCTCATTCGGTCTGACTATCGGAGTCGCCGGAGCGGCACTTGGCATACTTGCCGGGTATTATATTACAAAATACGTAAACCCGATCGAAGGCTGGATAAGTTCAATGCTCGGGCTGAAAATGTGGAAGAGCAGTACATATATGTTCAGCAAGATACCATCGCAGGTAGATTGGCATGCGGTCGTCTGGATTGCCATTGCCGCCACTGCCGCCGTGGTAATAGGTGCGGCTTTGCCTGCAATTATCGCGGCGAGAATAAAACCAGTAAAAATTCTGAGATATGAATAAATTAGCATAAATGAATGTATAAAATTATTTTGCCAATTCGTTATTTTATAAAGAAGCCGATAGCCGCCGCCGCAGTTGCCGCAGTTACGCTGTGCGTTTTTATCGTTATCGTTGTTATGACGGTAATGACCGGCCTGGTGAGTAACTTCAAGGCCAAGAACTATCGCTTCGTCGGCGACTGCGTTATCGTCAGCGATTCGCTGGTTGGTTTTGCGTATTATGAAGATTTACTCGGCAGACTCAACGGGCAGGAGTTTATCGCAACCGCAACGCCTGTGGTAAAAGGATTCGGGCTGATAACACAGACCAATGCCGACTGGAATTTCGGTATAGAAATTATGGGAATCGAACCGAAAGGCTATTCAGCGGTAACGGGTTTTGCCGACAGCCTTCATTATCATCGCGCAGATAGTGAAAACGCCTTTGTTCCGATCAACAGTCCCGGAAAAACCGGATGCGTGGCCGGTATCGATTTGGCGCCGCTGCCCTGGAGACGGAACACACAGGGCGAATATAACCACAGCATGACACCGCCGTCGTTTGAGTTGGTTATCAGCAGTTTTCCGCTGACGGCAAAAGGTGCTCTTGCCTCTGCTGATACGAACCCTGCCAGCACAATGAACTTTTATTACAGTGATGACAGCCGGACCGGGCTGGTCAGGATTGATGAGCGAATGGTTTATATGTCCCTTGCCAATGCCCAGAAACTTTGCGGGATGGACGGTGCTGAAAAACGGGCCGGTGCGATACATATCAAATTCGCTGATGGCATTTCGCTTGCCGACGGCCTGGCGAAAACAAACCAAGTCTGGCAGGGCTTCCGCAAAGATACTGCTGGCAAAAAACACGCCAATCTGCTGGATAATGTTGCCCTGCAAAGCTGGCTGAGCTACCGGAGAACCTCGATCGCCGCAATGGAAAAAGAGCAGACAATGATGTCGTTTGTTTTTATTATGCTGGCCTTTATCACGGTCTTTATAATTTTGGTTATCTTCTATATGGTTGTCAGCCATAAGTCCAGAGACATTGGGATACTCAGGGCGATTGGAGTTTCAAAAAATTCGGTTGCCGAGATTTTCCTTATCTTCGCGGGGCTAATCGGCACTTGCGGTGCGGCCATTGGGACAGCCGGGGCATTGGTATTTCTGTGGAAACTTAACGCGATAGAGGATATGCTGTTCGAAAAGTTCGGCTTCCAGCTGTTTGATAAAAGTGTTTATGCGATAGGCTATCTACCGAGCGAAATCAATACGACGCTCATCGCGGTTGTTATCGTTTCGGCAGTGGCTGTCTCGATGGCAGGTGCCATGCCGCCGACAATCCAGGCCGCCCGTCGAAAACCGGTTGAAACATTACAGGTAAATCAGTTATAATAGGAAACTTAAAACTAAAAGCTAATAGTGCAAAACCAAAACTCAAAATTTAAAACCTAAACCAGTATAGCCGGAACCAAAAAAGTACTCTGGCAGATAATTGTGTGCTTTTTGTGTAAGATTTTATTGCTAATAGCATAACCTGATTTTGGGTTTTAAGCTTTGGTTTTACACTTTAAATTTTAACTTTTAAGTTTCTTGCGGAGCAAGGTAAATATGACTCATATATTGAAGGCAACGAATATTCACAAATCTTATACGCTCGGCGGCCGGAAGTTAAAGGTTCTCAGGGGCCTTGACCTGTCCGTCAAAGCCGGCCAGTTTGTCGCTATAATCGGCGCCTCAGGCAGCGGAAAGAGTACCCTGCTGCACATTCTCGGAGCCCTGGACAGCCCCGATACAGGTACCGTTGAATTTGAGACTAAAAGGCTCGATAAGTTTTCCTCCGGCAAATTAAACAAGTTCCGCAATTCGACTGTCGGTTTCGTTTTCCAGTTCTATCACCTGCTGGACGAATTGACGGTTCTGGAAAATGTAATCCTGCCCGCTATGGCCTCATGTTCGGTTCTGGGGTGGCTTGGACGGCGAAATTCAGTGAAAAAACGCGGTAAAATGCTCATTGAGATGATGGGATTGGACCAAAGAATCGCTCATAAGCCGTATCAATTGTCCGGCGGAGAGCGGCAGCGAGTAGCTGTCGCAAGGGCCGCAATCAACCAGCCGCAACTGCTCCTGGCCGACGAACCAACAGGAAACCTTGACTCTGAGGCAGGAAATGGTATCTTAGAGATACTCGGACAGATGCACCAGACCGGCCAGACGATTATTATGGTTACTCATGATGAACGGATCGCGGCAAAGGCCGACAAAATTATACGCTTAGTCGATGGGAAAGTTGTAGAAGCTTAATAAACGGGAGTTGCAGTTATGAGTTTGAAAATATGGTTATGTGACAAACTTGTTGATGAACAGGATGCCAAAATTTCGATTTTCGACCATGGCGTGTTATATGGTGATGGTGTCTTTGAGGGTATCCGCGTCTATAACGGCAGGATATTTGAACTCGATGCGCATCTTGACCGGCTGTATCGGTCCGCCAGGGCCATTCGACTTGTTATTCCGATGGACAAGGCGGCGTTGGCGGATGCTACCGAGCAGACCGTTCGGGCCAACAGCGTTAAGGATGGCTATATCCGTCTTGTCATTACCCGCGGCATCGGCGATCTCGGTCTTGACCCGTTTCTCTGCAAAAAGGCAGGGCTGTTCATTATCGCAAGTAATCTCCAGCTCTACCCTGAGCAGCTTTATGAGGACGGCCTGAAGGTTATCAGCGCTGTGACGGTACGCAATCATCCGCTTGCGCTGCCGCCGCAGATCAAGAGCCTTAACTATTTGAACAGTATCCTCGCAAAGATGGAAGCCATCGATGCCGGCGCCGGCGAGGCGATTATGTACAATCACCTCGGATATGTCGCAGAGGCCACCGCAGATAATGTATTCATCGTCAACAACGGCATTGTTTATACTCCGCCGGTACAAGCCGGTTCGCTTAGCGGTGTTACCAGGGAAGTCGTTATGAAACTCGCCGAGGGCGAAAATATAAAAGTAGTGGAAAAGAACCTGACGCGGTTCGACCTTTATGCCTCCGAAGAGTTCTTCCTGACCGGAACCGCTGCTGAGGTTATCGGTGTAGTCGAAATCGATGGCAGGGTTATTGGTGCGGGAACGCCCGGGCCGATTACAAAACAACTCAGAGAAAAATTCTTTGCCTATGCTCGTTCCTGAAGAAGCGGGCAACTACGAATATTTACCAACAGCGCGCTAAAAAAGGCCGGCTTCAAAAGAGCCGGCTTTTTGTCATATTACCATGGATTTCTCAGGTAACCGTGACAAAGGAACATGATTTTGATAGAATAGGGCCTCGGGAAAGAGAAATCTTGATAGCTCAAGTTGAATTTGGTAAAAATATTGGCATCGAAAGGACTGAATTATGTTTCGTTAATGTTTAAATGGGAAATATGAATTAGAAAGGGCATGTAATGGCCAGGTCAAATAGAAGGGAATTTCTCAGGAATGTAGTTTTGGGTGGTATTTCATTATCGTTGCCGGGTTGCTTAGGTAACCAATCCCCCACAAACTCCAAATTACCAAAGAAAAAACCCAACATTCTTTTTATCATGATCGATGATCTTGGCTGGATGGATTTGCATTGCCAGGGGAATAAATTAGTTGATACACCAAACATTGACCGTCTGGCCCGCCAGGGAATGCGATTAACCGACGGCTATGCCGCGGCCCCGGTTTGTACTCCGACTCGTGCGGCCATGATGACCGGCCAGTCGCCCGCCCGCCTGGCAATCACCAATCATTCCCCCGGCCATAAGCAGGATTTTGGCCCCGAAGGAGCCAAAGTCCTTGAAGCGGACAATTTAAAGTATCTTTCCCTGGACCATGTGACGATTGCCGAGCATCTCAAAAAGGCCGGTTACGCCACCGGATTTATGGGCAAATGGCATCTGTCCTATAGAAAAGGGAATGACGCAAACGGGCCTTATGAACAGCAGTTGCGCCCTGAGCATCAGGGGTATGATGTAAATGTGGGTGGATGCGGCCACGGCGGTCCCCCAACCTATTTTGACCCGTACCGGATACCGGCCCTGAATCCGCGTAAAACAGGAGAGTACTTACCGGAACGTCTGGCCGATGAATCGATAGAATTCATAAAAGCGAACAAAGACAAGCCTTTTTTCCTGACCTTATGGAATTATGCCGTACACTGGCCGCTTGAAGCACCGCAGCATCTAATGGATAAATATAAGGACCGTAAAGGCCGTGGAATTTTAGATTATCGTTACGCGGCGTTAACAGAGGGAATGGATACGGCAATCGGACGGGTCTTGAAAGCTCTGGACGACATGCAGCTTACCAATAATACCCTGGTCATTTTTACCTCTGATAACGGTTCCTACAATGGCGATAACCGCCCCCTACGCGGCAGTAAAGGTCATTTATATGAGGGCGGCATCCGAGTCCCCTGGATCATACGCTGGCCCGGCGTAGTCAAGCCCGGCACGGTTTGCTCAGAACCGGTTATCAGCATGGATGTTTACCCCACTTTACGTGAAATCTGTCACGTAGGTCCTGAGACAGAAAAAACCATTGACGGGCAAAGCTTGATGCCACTGCTCCAGCAGCAAGGCTCGCTCAAACGTGACGCCTTGTACTTCCATTATCCCAATTATGCTTTTCATAAAGAAAACCGGCTGGGCAGCGCGATCCGCCAAGGTAAGTATAAACTGATCAAGTTTTATGATGATAATTCAGTCGAGTTGTACAATTTGTCTGATGATATCGGCGAAAAAACTGATCTGTCCAAAAAGTTGCCCGAAAAGGCAAAACAGATGGAGAAAAAGCTCGATAAATGGCTCAAAGATACCGGCGCAAAACTACCTAAAAGAGCATAAACTGTTCAACCGGATTTGCCACTGTTGGCCTTTATATTATTTTCTGGTAACGCACAAGGGGCAGACTTTATGTTAACCTGACAGCAGGGTTATTTGCGGGAACGCCTTCCTGAAGAGGCGGGCAACTACGAATATTTACCAACAGCGCAATAAAAAAGGCCGGTGATTAGCCGGCCTTTTGTTATGTATAAAAATCTTTTCCTTAAAAGCTGAATCCGTAGGAAATGCCGCACCATAATTCGTCTTCCGGATTGACCGTATCTTCCATTGAGGTCTGGTAATAGATTCCCGGTGTAAGTTTGCCGCCTCCGCAATCGAACGAGGTTTTGACGCTCCAGACAATGTGCGACCAGTCGTGGTCAACGGTTTGGTCGCCACAGCCATCATTATAAACTAACTCAAAACCAAGATCCAGCGGATTGGGAAGCTCTGCGACTTCAAGGTTATAGTTAAGACCAAATACATGTGCAAAACCGCCATTATCAGCTGCATCTCCGTCGCCCTCCGACGCCCAGCAACGAGCGAATACGTAACTCGGCACAACACCCATCGGGCAAATATCCGGCCAGACAAAAGCAATTAGAAATTCCTGCATATCGGCATCTTTTGTGCCCCTGTCAGGAAAATCATAATATACCCAACTCACCGCATAATTGGTCACATACGTCTCGCCATCGAAAAGACTGTTGGCATATGTTACCGTATAGAACAATTCCTCAGCATCTACATTGCTGACGGCTGCACCGCCTTTGCTTGAGCCGGGTTGCGACGAAAAAACGTTGGCGCTAAAGCCATTGCCCAAATCAAAGTTGACGCTCGGCTGGAACGCGGCTTTGTCATCTGTTTTATCAAAACCACGCCAGATGTACTTGCTGACCCACGTTACATCAACATCGACACCGATCTCGGCATACGCCATACCTGCACTAAACAAAATCATCGCTGTTACTAAAACAATTCCCTTTTTCATTTCTTTCTCCTTTTAAACACTCAAAGTTAATACCCAACGCCAATTCAATACATTTACTATATTTTTTACCTTTGTTTACACTCCGCATATACTTTTATGGTTCACTGTTAAACCATTTGACTGGAGAGTCTATCAACTAATTGATGCAAAGTAAATAAAAAAAAAGCCGACTTGTGAAAAAAAACCGGCCTTTTTACCATTTCCCGCTTTTTCTTATTTCGGCCTTGGGAAGATTCGCAATATCCTTGAGATACTTTTGCAGTTCCTCTTCCCCCAGCTCATAATCGATAAGCTCTCCGGAAAGGAATTTATCGTAGCCAACAAGATCCATCAGACCATGGCCGCTGTAGTTGAACAGAATAACCTTTTCTTTTCCTTCTTCTTTCGCTTGTTTGGCTTCATCAATAACCGCTGCAAGCGCCTGACTTGTTTCCGGAGCCGCAATAAATCCCTCAGTTCTGGACCATGTCAATGCAGCCTCATATGACGCCAACTGATGGTAAGACTTCGGTTCCATCAGCCCTTCGACAATTGCCTGGCAAACCAGAGGTGCCATACCATGGTACCTGAGTCCGCCGGCGTGAATTGGAGGCGGTACAAACGCATGGCCAAGTGTGTACATCGCAAGCAGTGGTGTCGTACAGGCAGTATCGCCGAAATCGTAGGCAAACGGTGCGCGAGTCATAGTCGGGCACGCCGTTGGTTCAACCGGGACAATCTTGATATCGGCACCATTTATTTTATCAGAAACAAACGGGAAGGACAGGCCCGCAAAGTTACTGCCCCCGCCGGCACAACCGATAACTACATCAGGCTGTTTTTCGCTGATCATTGCCAATTGCTTCTTCGCTTCAAGGCCTATAATTGTCTGATGCAGCATTACATGGTTCAGCACACTGCCGAGAGCGTATCGGGTTTTACCGGTTGGGTCGGTTACCGCCGCTTCGATAGCTTCACTTATAGCGATTCCCAGGCTGCCGGGCGTGTCGGGCATTTCTTTCAATATCTTTCTTCCGGCATTCGTTTCGTTACTGGGGCTTGCCGTACAGTCGGCACCCCAGACATTCATCATCATCTTTCTGAAAGGCTTCTGGTCGAAACTTATCCTTACCATATAAACCTTACATTCGAGTCCTACCAGCTGGCAGGCAAAAGCAAGTGCGCTGCCCCATTGGCCCGCACCTGTTTCGGTAGTGATTCTTTCTATTCCAAACTGCTTGTTGTACCAGGCCTGGGCCACAGCGGTATTCGGCTTGTGGCTTCCCGGCGGGCTGGTACTTTCATCTTTGAAGTATATCCGTGCAGGCGTATCAAGAAATTTTTCCAGATACACCGCTCTCCGCAGCGGCCCCGGCCGCCAGCGGTAAAGTATATCCAGTATCTCCTCCGGAATATCTATCCATCTTTCGGTACTGACCTCCTGCTCGATCAGGTTCATTGGAAAAACCGGTGCGAGCATTTCCGGACCGATCGGATTACCGTCCGGCCCAAGCGGCGGAAGCATAGGGGTCGGCAGATCAGCCGCCAGATTATACCATTGCCGCGGAATGTCTTTTTCATCAAGAAAAACTTTCACTTGTTTCATTGCCTTACTCCTTTTCAAAAAAAAGGCCGGTGATTAGCCGGCCTTTATTACGCTTAATAGGTTTCATCTTTTTAGAAGCTGAATCCGTAGGAAATTCCGCACCAGAATTCGTCTTCCGGATTGACAGAATCATCCATTGAAGTCTGATAGTACACTGCTGGCGAAAGTGTGCCAGGTCCGCAGTCGAACGAGGTTCCAATGCTCCAGAGGATGTGCGACCAGTCATGGTCAACACCGAGACCGCCGCCAACGCCATCATTGTAAACTCCTGCAACTCCAAGGCTCAGTGGATTTGGAAGCTCTGCAACTGCAAGATCATAGCCCAGACCGAATATATGGATAGCTCCGCCGCCAGCAAAGGCTGCATCCCCATCTCCTTTTGCCGCCCACATTTGGATGTACGTGTAACTTGGCACTACGCCCATCGGGCAAATGTCTGGCCAGGCAAAAGCTACATTAAATTCCTGCACATCCGCATCCTTTGAGGGCATATCCGGAAAGTCATAATATATCCAGCTTACCGCATAGTCGGTCGCGTACGTCTCGCCATCCCAGAGACTGTTGGCATATGTCAGCCTATAGTCCCATCTCTCAAGATTTACCGTGTCGCGGCTTGAAGCTGCGTGGGACGACCAGACATTGAAGCTGAGCCCATTACCAAAATCGAAGTTAATGCTCGGTTGGGTGGCGGCTCTGTCATCCAGAACATCAACACCACGCCAGATGAACTTGCTGACCCATGTTACATCAGCATCAATAGCGACCTCTGCACAAGCCATTCCTGTGCTAAACAAAATCATCGCTGTCACCAAAATAATTCCCTTTTTCATTTCGTTCTCCTTTCAAAAACTCAAGTTAATACTCAACGCCAATTCAATACATTCATTACGCCACATTTTCGTCCTTGCTTACACCCCGTATATACCTTTATGGTTCATTGTTAAACCACTCATCTGGAGAGTTTATCGGCTAATCAAGCCAATGCAAATAAAAAAACACATTTTTCTATAAAAATTAACTTTTTTTTTCAAAACGTCATCAAACCGAAAGCCGCCGATAAAATCGCATTTGTGGCTTAATTTGTGGTGTAAAAAGACCTGAATTCGAGTCCAAATTTTGGGAGATGCCTTTGGATCCGATAATATCGCCCCCAGGCGAACAGATACCCGCCATTATGACCCTGAAGGTGGTGCCATCCGGGAATGTCTTATTTCTATGCTTCTTTTAACTGTACCTTGGCCTGTCCGACAAGGTAGAAACTACCCGTTATGCAGATAAGGTCCTCTTTGGTAACGGCGTTCTTGGCGATTCTGACCGCCTCTTGGACACTCATCGCCGTCTGACACATTTTACCGCAAATATCTGTGTACATATCAGCCAAATCCTGCGGATACACCGCTTTTGGCGTATTACTCTTGGTAAATATCACCTTATCAGCCCCGTATTGAAGCTGCTCAAGCATACCTCGGATATCTTTATCGCTGTTACAGCCGAATATAACAACCATCGAATCGTACGGGACATGCTGGCCTATCGCATGAATAAGAGCTTTGATACTGGCGGCATTGTGGGCCACATCAATGAGTATCCGCGGATCGTGACTGATAATCTCCATTCGTCCATCAAGTGATACCTTTTTAAGTCCGGCAATTGCCTTCTCATCGTTGATTTCATAACCCTGATTCTTAAGTGAATCCAGCATCGCCAGTGCCAGACCGCAATTAATTGCCTGATGTTCGCCCGGCAGAGGTACACGCAGGTGCTCAAATCGGCTGCTTGGTGTCGTTATGCAGATACGGTTGTGCGGACCATGTTCACGGGAAGACTCAAAACGGTACGAAAAGTCGATGTCACTGCCGGTAACGCTCAACGGAGCATTAACCGATGTCGCATGGCGCTTCAAGGTTTTCATCGCAATGGGGTCCTGTTTTACTGTAATCACAGGTATGCCCTTCTTCATTACGCCAGCCTTTTCTTTTGCTATCAGGTCAATTGTTTCGCCGAGAAGGTTGGGATGGTCGATACTGATACTGGTAATGCCGATAAGCGAAGGCTTGATAACATTCGTGCTGTCCAGTCTACCGCCAAGGCCGGTCTCTATAACCGCAATATCAACATCCGTATCGGCGAAGTGCATAAAGGCTATCGCCGTAAATATCTCGAAAAATGTCGGGCAGACGCCATTTTTGTCCATCCGTTCGACTGGTGCGTGGATCCTGTTAATCAGCGAAACCAGATCTTTGCGAACAATCATCTTATCATCCACGACTATCCGTTCACGCAAACTTGTAACATGCGGTGAAGTGTAAAGGCCGACGCTGTAATCATTGGCTTCTATCATTCGAGCCAGCATCGTTGCCGTTGATCCTTTGCCTTTTGTGCCGGCTATGTGTACGGTTGGGAATTTCTTGTGCGGATTACCGACGGTTCTGAGTAGCTTTACCATCCGACCCAGATCAAAGGTGGTTACATTATAGCGCAAATGCTGTTGCCTCTCATAGTCCGTCTTATCGAACAGATACCGAATTGCCCGGTCGTATGTTCTAAAAGCAACCTTTTGCTTTATTTTGTTAACGGAGGAGGTTTTCTTTTTCGCCTTCTTAAGGCTCTTTCCAATAGTACTCTTCGTTGTTGCCATATATACCGTCTATGATAACCGCGTATGCTATACGAGTCAACAAAAAACCTTAATATTTCGCCAAAAACGCCTGCATAAAACAGTATGATTCCGCTAACTACTTTTCAAACAAGGTGTTACAAAATAAACACGGCTTGCGACAAATTACCTAAAAAACGGAATTTATAAGCACGGCTAATCATAGCCCAAGCTGCTCTTATTTATTTCGTTAAATATATTGGAAAAACTGATTTAGCGGCAAAATTACTGTGTTGTTGAAATGAAATTAGATTGTTGCTGACTTGTGGCGGTGTGCATGACACTCAATATTTACTGCCACCGGCAGCGAAGCGATATGACAGCCAGCGGTTTCTATCTGCACCGCAAGGGCAGTAGTATCGCCGCCAAGTCCCTGTGGGCCGAGTCCGAGTGCGTTAATTTTTGCCAAGATCTGTGCTTCGAAGTCGGCATAAAATTCATCGTTGTTGCCGGAGCCGATCTTTCGCAGTAAAGCTTTTTTGCTTAGCAGGCAACATTGTTCGAAATCACCGCCAAGTCCGACCCCTACAATAAAAGGTGGGCAGGCGTCTGCACCGGCCTGTTTGACAACATCAACAATCCAGTCGGCGATAACTTCTTTTGCCTCAGTCGGGTTGAACATCCTGAATTGGCTCTTGTTCTCACAGCCGCCCCCCTTGGCCATTACCGTAATAAAGAGCTTCTCGCCGCTGCCTACGCTATGATGGATTATCGCGGGGGTATTGGTATTTGTGTTTTTTCTAATCTTGAGAGGTTCGGCAACGAGACTTTTTCGCAACAGTCCGTTTTCGTACCCGTTTGCTACGCCGTCGTTGATCGCATCGAACAAAGTCGCATCGGCTCTGTCAGCAGGCGGGGCTATTGTCAACGCGGCTCCCTGTTCGATGAAAACTACTGCCAGGCCGGTATCCTGACACAATGGAATCCGCTCCCTGCCGGCTATCCGGGCGTTTTCAATCAACTGCCTTAGCAGCTCTGCCGCGGCGGGGTTGGTCTCTGAATCTGCGGCCCCAGCCAGTGCCTCAAGAACATCGGCGCCCAGCTCATAACCACTCTCTATGCAAAGCCTGCTAACTGTATCTACAACTTTTTTGTACTCAATTGTCCGCATAGCTTATTTGATTTCGACATCCAATGTTTTGTAGATGGTATTGTTCACGCTGTCGGCAATTTTTAATGCTATAATATGTGCCCCCTTTTCCATATCATCGATGGTAATCACAAATTCCTCTTCGGCGGTGTCATAGACCATATCATTTGGCAGGACCGACTGGAAATCTTTGCTGCTGTCGACAGTATAAGATACGTTCCCTATTGCCGAGAAGGCATCTTTGAGACTAAGGTTTATCGTTACCGACCGATCCTTTACATCCGCTGAGACCTTTTCGATAGCAGGGGCGGTATTATCGACAACAAATGGGTCGCTGATTCTTGATGCGGTAAACGGGCTGCCGAAATTTTCCTGCCGGTCATTTGCGGTCGTATTGGAAGGCCGGTCGCTTGCGGTAACCCTTATTTCGTATCTACCATCCTCGAGCGTCTTTGTATCCAATTCAAATTTTTTGTCGGTGAGTTTATCTTCAAGCTCGATCCATTTCGCCCCGGCCCGTTTCCTGATCTCGATGGTATAGACGAGCTTGTCGCTGTTATCATCCACGGCCGTGTATGTTACTGTGACAAAACCGGGTTTCTTCTTGTTTGCGATAACTCTTACCGCGGTTACCCTCGGCGGAAGATTCGGGATAACATGGGCCGCGGCCACCTGTCTGATAACTGGGGTGTCATTATTATCCGATACCGAAGGAGATGCTTTAAGTGTAAGTTTGTACTGGCAGAATCTTGCCAGCGGACACAACAGGTCGGTAGCTTCGGTGATTTGGATATCCTCGGTCCATTGAGAAAATGTCGGGTCGTTTGGATCCTTTACATTTCCACTTCGAACAGAGAGTAAAACCGACGACCCTTCGGGAATGTCGGCATCGAGTTGAAGCTTTCCCCATTTTGCCGGCTGAGCAGCATCGATGAGAGCGGAGGTATATGTACCGCTGGCGGCAAAGGATTTGTCGAGGACTATCAGTTTGGGCGGATTTGAGGTGCCCAGGTAAAGCATCTGGCCGCTAACAGCCAGCGCCGTTATCTGGGAAGCCTGCTCGTCCTCATAAGCTATGGCGGACTGCTGGCTTTGCGGTTCTATACTGAACAGTTTGGCATCGTTTCCTGTTCCAAGGAGTATTTCGCTTCCCTGCAGGGCAGCCGCGTAGAAAAGAGCCATTTCGGCGAAGATATCGGTAACGAAGCCCTGTGGATTGATTTTGTAGATGTGGCTTGCGTGTTTCGGCGGAGTGCCTCTGGTCGATGAAGATACCTCGGTGCCGGTGGTATCTGAATCTCCGGTATTCGCAATGTTAATGGTAATTGCGCCGGTGTTTTTTTCATCCGGACTCTTTTCCGGCGTCTCCGTATCCGGACGACCTGCCTTGATAACGCTGGAAACGATTGAACTGAACTTCTTGTCGGTATCGACGGCCTCATCGGAGGTTGCCGCGGCATAAAGGTTGCTGTTCTCGTCCAGAAGGACAGCCGTTATTTCGTCTTGTTCGCTGTCATAGAGCGCGATAGCTGTTTTTCGTTTAGGGTCAATTTTGTATATTATCCCTCTCCCATCGCATCCGGCGTAGATAAAGCCTTCCTTATCAACGGTCAAAGACAGGACATTTTTATCCTGGAAGTCATAAACAGGTTTTGGGTTTTGCCCGAATGCGTTAAGGGCATAGATCTTTCCATTCGGCCCCGTCGCCAGATAGATGTTTCCAACCGTATCGAGTGCGATAGCAAAGATGTAGTCGGCATCTTCCGGGCTGAATAAGTCTTCAATTTTTACCCCCGATCCCGTCTCTGAAAATCGCATGAGACGGCAGTCTTTCCCACTGACCGCCGCGAGGATCCGGCCAGCCGAATCTTTCGCCATAGCAAAGATATGTTCGTTAGTAAAGGGTTTGGTTGCAACGGAGTTGCTGTCGGTAACTGCTTCATCCGAATCCTTGGGGGGATAAAGTTGCACCGTCCTGCCCTGTTTGTATTTAACGATAACCCCGTTTGGGCTGGTTCCGAGATAAACCGAACCATCGGCACCGATCACAATTGAGTTTATTATCCAGACATCCTTAAGCGATTTTCCCAAATCGATCGTCCGGCTGCTGCGGGCCAGTTTGATCGTACCGTCGGATTCGATAACAGTGTTCTTCGTTTCTCCCGCGGTAAAATCGGCGGCGGTTGAGTGGCGGGTAATTTTTGTGGTAACAGCCAGGCACACGCACGATACCGCAAAGAAAAAACAGATCGACGCAAAAAATGTTTTTGTGATATAAAATTTAACCATTGTTTAGTCCTTGTTTACTAATTACAGTTTGTCCAACCTGTGATTATATCATCTATCGAGCAAATTGCAATGTTTTTTGTTCAGAATGCAGAATTGGGATGAAAACGATAGGCATAAGGCAGAAAAAGAGATTACCTCGCAGCCCTTTGAATTGTTTGTGTCTGGATTTACCTTCTCTTGGCGGGCGGGAGTCTGCGTATCATTCTTCTTTTGGGGGTACGGATACGATCTGCACCCCCTGATTCGACTTCCTCACCTATTAACATATCAATTATCTGCTGGGCGGCGGCAATCAGGTCGTCTGCATTTGCTGAAATCTTCTTGCCTTTTTGTGCTTTGACAGCATTTATAAATGCCCGCAGCAATCTTACAGCCGCTCTGTCGTTTTTGGGATTGTCATCTTCTAATTTGGCAATTGCCGCATCTATCTTTGCCAGCAGGCTGTTCTCGATGCCCCTACGCAAATTGAGATCAATAATATCATCAGCCAGTATATCCAGAAGTTCTATCGGGTCAGGCTGAACCTCGAAAGCTCCCATATCAACCACTGCGATACCATCATAGTCTCCATCTACAATCCGAGGATTGCCGTCAAGGTCCGTATCAAAATTGATGAGATAGTCATAATTAACGTGGAAAAGTTCCAAGCCATCAAGTGTCGTGAAATCAGGATACGCTCCACCAAAAATATGGAGCATTAAATATGTTGCTGATCCTTGATTTATTATATCATAATCGAAACCTTCGTCATATATTCCGCCGTACCAATCGTAGACGACAATCGTAGCAGGGTTTATACCGAGCTTGTTGAGTTGGATAGGCTCTACAACGGCCCAGTGCCATTCATCAATTACTAATGCCGCCACATACGGTGTTTGATTAGGATCGCCTGTATCAATGCACGGCGAAGATGGCTGCAAACGCAGATCATCATCTTCGGTTCCGATGACCCCATCGGGCCCGTTAGGATCGACAAAGTGTGGATCTATATTAATGTTGCCTTCGCCTTCCCAGCCGCCCTGAATATCGTTGTATGTTATTACGGGACTGCTTCCCCCACTGCAAGATACTTGTTCAGATGAATTTGCCCAAAGTATACAATTGGTTACTGTAGGGCTGCCGCCCAGGTTATACATTCCGCCGCCGCCGCTGCCAGCCGAGTTGCCGCCGAAGGTGCAGTTAGTTATTGTTGAGCTGCTGCTCATGTTATACATTCCGCCGCCGCTGCCGTAGCTAGCTGTGTTGCCGCCGAATGTGCAGTTAGTTATTGCTGGGCTGCTAGTGGGGTAGTTACATATCCCGCCGCCGCTGTAGTTAGCGGTGTTGCCGACGAAGGTGCAGTTGGTTACAGTCGAGTAGCCCTCGTTAAACATTCCACCGCCATTGTACTCAGCCGAGTTGTCGGTGAAGGTGCAGTTGGTTACTGTTGGGCTGCTGCTGTAAATGTTACATATCCCGCCGCCGCTGTAGTTAGCGGTGTTGCCGACGAAGGTGCAGTTGGTTACTGTCGGGCTGCTGTCGTAGTTATACATCCCGCCAGCGCCACCCGAGTTGCCGCCGAATGTGCAGTTAGTTATTGTCGGGCTGCTGTTGTCGTAGTTCTCCATCCCACCGCCGTCATGTACAGCCGAGTTGCTGGTGAATATGCAGTTAGTTATTGTTGGGCTGCTGTTACCACCATTAGAAATCCCGCCGCCGCTTCCAGCCGAGTTGCCGCCGAATGTGCAGTTAGTCACTGTCGGGCTGCTGTTTTGCCAGTTACACATCCCGCCGCCGCTACTAGCCGAGTTGCCGCCGAAGGTGCAGTTGGTTATTGTCGGGCTGGAGCTATGGCAATAAATTGCCCCACCAACAGACCACTCTATATAATACAAAAATTCCTCGTCTGGCCCAAAGCCGTTAGTGACGGTCAAGCCGCTAACGATTGAGTTTGCATCTTCGCCGCTTTCAAAGGTAAACCCCCGGTGTGGTTCACAAGGGTCGCTTTCGCAATCAATAATCGTTACAGCAACAATATTGGGGTCATTTGGATTAGTACTTCTGACCGTTATACTCCTGCCGCCAAAATCAATATCACGGTTGCCATCTCCGGTGTAAGTGCCGATAGACAAGACTACCTCATCACCTGTAACGGCTACATCTATAGCGTCTTGAATAGTGGGTTCATCTCCGCTGCCATCAGGCTCTACAGTAATTACCGCTGCCGAACAGGGAATTACAGCCAATAGAATTGTTAAAATTATTGTTAAAAGAATTGTATTTTTCATTTCTCCATCTCCTCAATATAAGATGTGCCCCCAGACGTGAGCGATTATACCACAGAACGCCCATTATGCAAGAAAAAAAAACGGAAAATATACTCAAAAAAACCGCCCTTCCACCATAATACCGTTTCCCAGAGCTATAATGTTGATGGTTTTTCTGGAAAAAATCAGCGTCATCAGCGTTTATTGATCTTTTATAAAATTCCCCCGCGAAGCGGCCTCAATAGTTTTGCATTTTGATTTTTAACTTGTGCCTCAGGTATTTTTAATTTTTTTTTATTCCACTGTTATTTTCATAACTCTTCTACTGAAAACGATCGTCTCGATCGGGATGCTGTTTTCAATGTACTTTCGGTACGGACGAGTCGTGGTTGTCCTTTTATCGTCTTTCATAAGTATTGCCTTGGTTTTTGGCAGATCCGCTAATTCTTTCTGGTCAATAGTTATCCCCGTCGGCGAAAGTTCGCAGAGCAGGTAGAGCCTGTCGGCACGGATTTTCAGGATATTATCAATCGCATTAAGCAGGGTTGGCATATCCCTATGGATGAATTTATAAGTAGCGTTTTTTCTAAGGAACCGCTCGTAACCTTCAGGGCCGGCAATAATAACTTCATATTTGCCGGGCGGGGTGCCTTCCGGGATGCGAAGTTCCAGGTTGTGTTGCGTCCTGCTGGATAAATGGCCTATCAGTTGGACGAAAACATCAATGGTCTCGCCGGCCTTGACTTTGTTTTTCGACATACTGGCTGTTTCGATATAGGTTATACTGTCTTTTGGTGTTATCTGCATACTACAATCAAAAGAAGTTATTTCGATCTCTCTGTACGGATTATTCATAAGAATTGCCACCAGCGAAGCTGTTTGGAGAGCGATCGGGCCGACGGACATCTGCGAAGTGATATTTGCAAAAGTAATATCATCAAGCGAAGTAGAATCGTGCGAATTTCGCAGTGAGATATTTACTGAATATTTTATAGTATGCTCCCGCGGCAGCGGACCTTCACTCATAGCGGCACCGATAATGACGGAACGGGTCATCAGGGGCGTATACAAACGATTGACGGCTAATTTACAATTGAATAGATTTTTGGTATTACGCACCGGCGAAGATTCGGGATAGCTGCTGCGGTCTATCTCTATTGTAGTTGGTAAAAGTTTCGGCTCCGCACCGACAAGACCCACTATGCCTGCGGCTCCGTCGGCATATATCGCACCGGCTATCCCGCTATCTACGGATGCGAGTTTGAACGAAGCGGCTATGCTTGAGACTACGGTATGTACCCTTGCCGTTGCCATCGGTAAATCGACCGGGCCGTAACCGAGAAAATGATGCCCGAAGGCAAGCACTTTATCATCGAGCACTTCCGTTACCGTTCCGATGGCGGCCATTGAAATATCGCCGGAAACAAGAGGAACAGCTATTGCCGAGCCAGGCTTAAATGGTGGCTCGGAATTGTCAGTTTCGATTTTTGAGCTGCCCAAAGCCCCTGCCACGGGCACAAGGCCGAAAGGTTCGAGGTGGCTGGCCAGACTATTACAGGCCGATTCCGAAAGAGAGGTTACAATGAAGTTTTTGGTTCCAGCCGCATTTGCCGGCCCAGCCAATATCTCCGCATCGAGCGCAAGTGGTTTTGTAAAGTCGATAGCAAGAGCCGCACCGCTACCGGAAAGGGGCCGCCGAGGCGGGGGGCCAACTCGGTGCATCTCCGCGATCGGCGTTACCATATACAGCGGGTCTTTAGAGTAAACCCACCCTGCCGACAATGCACCTGCGAGTTTGCCGTCGATATATACCGGTGAACCGCTGCATCCTTTGACAAAGCCGATATCCTTAAATTTCGCCCCGGTACCGATAACAAGGATGGCATCTCGTGATGGATTGAAATTGCGCACCACATCGACAACCTTGAGGTCAAATCTCTCGATCTTATCGGCATGCAGCACTGTCAGGCAGTATGCGTCCATATCAGGCTTTATTTCGTCAATAGAGATGTATTCGGTTCCTTCAGCGGCGGATGCAAAACACGCACCCAGTGGCAAAAGAACACATATCACAAACAGGAAAATTATTCTCAAATCAGGTTTCGACATAGTATAAGTAGCTTTTTTTTGTTGACTTTTTCTGTTTCGTACTTAGGATAAACACCATCATAACAATAAAAATGAAATAATGAAAGTAAAATCACGAGGTACAAAATGAAATCTGAGCATCGTCACGAACTTCAAACCAATGAACTTGCTGAGTTTATTGGTCAATTACCGGAATATCTCAAGAAAAACGCAAGAACAATCATAGCGATAGTGCTGATTATCGCGGGTGCGATTAGCTGGCCGATATTGAATAAGAAAAAAGCGGTCTCCCTTGCCAAAGAGCAGATAGAAACCACAGATCTTATCACCAAGCTGCAAAGAGCCAAGATAGAGTCTCGAAATGCCGGGCCAGCTGATTATTCTGTTGCATTTATTGTCTCGGCAAGTGCCCTGGAAAAAGCCGCTGGACAGGCCAAAAACGAGGCCACGAAAGCACTTGCGCTCATCAAACGGGGCGAGGCTTTCCGAACCGACCTTCACTATAAGGGCGAGGAACTGGAGAAGGAGGTCGTCGCAAGCCATATCAAACAGGCCCGAGCCGCATATAAAAAGGCCCTTACCGCGGCAAAGGGCAATAAAACACTTACAGCAATGGCGAATTTCGGATTGGGCCTTTGTGCCGAAGAGGTCGGCCAATATGACAAGGCCGCTGAAATATACAAAAAAATAGCGGCAAATGCCGATTTTGCCGGTACGGTCTATCCCCCGCGAGCCGAATATCGATTAGCCATAATGGGCGATCACAGCGACAAATTCATCTTTGCCAAGGCACCTGAGCCAGCCGAAACGCTCGATATAGATTTTCCTGAGTTGTTGTTTGATATGTCAACTCCTGCTACGCCGGAAGAAACTCCCGCCACGCCGGATGACACTCCAGGTGGCGATGATGCGGATAATGCCGAAAGTCAAACCCCACCCGAGCAAGAGCCTGCTGAGACGGAATAAAATATGGCTCAGTCGGGACATCCAGAACGGGAAAATTTGAATCGGCCCCCCGCCGCTGCCGCCGCTGGCGATGATAGCGATGACGTAATCTACCACGAGGGCAGCGAACAGGTTGGCCAGACACTACGGTTTCGGGTAGGCTCATCAATCAAACACCGCAGGCTGGATAAGTATCTCGGCGGCAGATTCAATCATTTCAGCAGGACAAGATTGCAAAAATTGATCCGTCAGCAGGGAGTAAATGTCAACGGCCGCCCCGCCAAGCCGAGCCATAAACTCAATCCAGGCGACGAGTTAGACCTTATTTTGCCACCGAGAGAGATTACAGAACTCATCCCCGAAGATATCCCGCTCAATATCATTTTCGAAGACGACCAAATAATAGTCCTCAACAAGCAAGCTGATTTAATAGTCCACCCCGCAAGGGGCTATACACATGGGACGCTGGTAAATGGTCTCGTTTATTATGCCAACCGGCTTTCGGGCGCCGGGGAGGATTTTCGCCCCGGAATAGTCCATCGGCTGGACAGAAATACCACTGGCGTTATGGTGGTAGCCAAGACTGATGAGGCCCACTGGCGTATTTCGCGGCAGTTTCAGGACCGCCAGACGGAAAAAACATATTTAGCCGTCGTCCACGGCACACCGGAACTTGACGGCGACCGAATAAACAGACCGATCGGCACCCACCCGCGGGAGCGGGAAAAAATGGCCGTCCGCCAGGATGGCAAGGAATCGGTAACGGTTTATCGGATTTTAGAGATATTTCGGGGCTATTGTCTTGTCGAGCTTTCGCCAAAAACCGGCAGAACACACCAGATAAGGGTGCATATGGCCTGGCTGGGCCATCCGATCGTCTCCGATACGATGTACGGCGGAAAATTGGTATATCCATGGCAAATTGAGGATAAGGAGCCGCAAGCGCAGGATCCGCTAATGCCAAGAGTTGCCCTGCACGCGTGGAAATTGAAGATAAAACACCCCGCCAGCGGCGAAATGATGGAGTTCGAGGCCCCCCCGCCAGCGGATTTGGAATTACTGATCGATAATTTAAGAAAATTCCGCGGCAAAGCCGCGAGTACCTAGGGCATAAATTCTTAGTTTCCCCGCCTCCGCGGACAATAAAAACATCTTCCTTTTCGCCAAAAAATGAGTAAAATGGGCGCGACGGAATATATGAGATGGTGCTATACCTCGGAGTTTGACGAATATCATGTCTGTTGCAAGTGCACAATTGATTAAAGATTTTAACCTTAAGGGTGTATCTGCGCCTGAATTTTTTCGTTCACCCGAGGATATTGAAAAACATGCCGGTCGCCATCCTTACTCCCATCTTATGAGACGAGCATGGGAAACGATGCATCTGAGCGGCATATATTGTGTCGATAAAATTCCAACGGTATATTTCAAAGAAGTTGAACAAATTAATTCGGCGCTTTTAAGAACACTTTATCAAAAATTCTGGAATCAGGGGCTTGCTACTTTGTTGGTAGTTAAAAGCGCAAAGGATATCCAGGTATTTTCGAGTTTGGCAGAACCGGCAAAGGAAGATGAGGAAGTAAGAGATAAAGATCGTCTCGTGGAAATACTTAAGACAACCGCAACTTTTCTCCAGAGAGTAAAAACCGGACAGATTTACAGGGACAATCCCGAAAGTTTCAAGCCGGAAAATGTTATTGATAAATTTCTTCTCAAAAATCTCAGGAGTGCGCGTGATCAGTTGCATGGCCATAAAGGTCTGGAATACAAAGTTGTGCATGCCCTTCTTGGTCGAATTATTTTTACTTGCTATCTTGTTGAACGCGAAATTATCGATGAGGAACAATTCGATAAAGCTGGAGCAAAAGGAATAAAAAAACTTCACGAGTTATTTACAGAGTACGAGGGTTATGAAGCAAAGAATATTCTTTATGATCTTTTCGCTATCCTGCAAAAACATTTTAATGGAAGTATGTTCGATGATACGCTCGAAGATGAACGACCAAAAATTGCTCCGGGACATATAAAAATTCTAAAGAGATTTTTGAACGGAGAGGAAATAAGGAAAGGCCAACTTACTTTCGATTTCTGGGCTTATGACTTCCAAATAATTCCCGTCGAGACGATAAGTGCTATCTATGAGGATTTTCTCGGCGCTGAAGATGAGACAGTAAAACGTAAAAGTGGCGCATACTACACGCCGAAACATTTGGCAGAGATGGTCGTTGATGTTGCCGTTGACGGATGGGGCACGCTTTTAGGAAAAAGGATTTTGGATCCAGCATGCGGGTCTGGTATCTTTTTGGTAATACTTTTTAATCGTATTGCCGAGGAATGGAGATGGAAGAATCAAGGAGTTCATAATAAAACGCGAGCTGAAGCGCTTTTGGAACTTATTCGTGAACAGTTGTGCGGCGTCGATGTTAATGAAACGGCTTGCCGAATCGCATGTTTTAGTCTTTACCTTGCGTTTCTTGACCAACTCAATCCAAGAGAAATTCATGAACTGGAAAAGAAACGCGGAAAGGTTCTGGATAATTTCCTTGCTCTTAAAGAGGATGGTTATGCAAACAAAAAGAACGCCGCAATATTCGAGGGGAATTTTTTTGAAGATATACCTATAGAAAAATCATTTGATCTTGTTATAGGAAATCCGCCCTGGGTAAGCAGAGGGAAGGTTTCCGATGACAAACCGCTTGAATGGTGTTTAAGTGAAAATAATCCGTATCTTAAAGATGCACCTAAATCAAAATCAGACCGCGAACGATATTTCCTGCCTGCCAAACAGATTGCCCATGCCTTTATGTGGAAATCACCTGTACACTTGAAGGCTAACGGCAGAGCGTGTTTGGTTTTGTCCACTAAGGTGCTTTTTAATAATAAGACCGACAGATTTCAAGCAGGGTGGTTTTCACATGTTACTGTCAATAAGGTTATTCAGTTGTCTGACTGGCGAAGGATCTTATTTGAAAATGCAATCAGTCCGGCAACAATTATTCGCTTCGGTTCCCAAAAGCCGAAAGATGATTATTTAATAGAATACGAGGTACCGAAAGTCAGCGACCAGGATCCGCGAAGGGGAATTATAGACATTTTACCGGAAGATCGTAAAACCATAAAATTATCCGAGATACAGGAATCCGCAAAGAAAAAAGAAATCTCAGCCGTTTGGAAGAAGAAATTCTGGGGTACGCCAAGAGATACTCTTCTTATCGACAGATTACTTGAAATGCCATGTTTAGGCGACATCACAGGAAAACCGGAAGAACCGAAACGATTTATATCTGGCCAGGGATTTCAGCCATATCTGCCAGAATATTACGAAACCGCAAACGGCAAACGCCGACCTGTTCTCAAAGAGAGCGGAAAACCAAAACATGGAGAGCCAAAGCTGATTTGGTGGCCAAAGAATCACTTATATGTAAATACGAAAAATAAAGGGATCGATTTGGTTTTAACACGGGAAAACTGTGATGAGTTTGGGAAATATAAATTTAAGAAGAAGTTTCATGAGCTTCGTCGTAGTCCTAATAAAAAAATATTTACTCCACCGATGGTGATCGTTAATCAAGGTTTTTCTCGAAAAGCATTTTGTGATTTCCCTGTGGTCTTTCGCGACACCTTACAGTCAATTACCCTTGACAAAGAAAATAAAAGCGAAGAAAATAAAAAACTATTAATGTTTCTGTCTGCGGTATTAAATACTAATCTTGCAGACTACTACTCTTTTCACATTTCAGGAAATCTCGGAATAGAAAGAGATCATTTTTACTTAAATGAGATAGAACTACTTCCATTTCCTCTCCCTGAAGATACAGAGAATCCGCAAGAATCACGCAGGACAATAGACCAGATAGCCGAGCATATGACAAAGTTAAAGGCATCTATTGAGAAAGAAGATATAGGGCAAGAGAAAAAAGTAGAAGACGCTATGCGGAAGATCGAGCCTTTGGTATATGAATATTATGGTATTTCCGAATGTGAGCAAATGCTTTTCGAAGATACTGCGAAAATCTTCAAGCCAAGCATGATGCCGACATCGGCAAGTAGAAAAGTGCGAACCATAAGGGATTCTATGCCGGATGAGCGCAAAGATTATGTGGAATTGCTCTGTAATATGTTGAACTCATGGGCCAAACGGAGCAAATTCAGGGTGAGCGGGAAAGTTGAATTTTCAGACACTTTGGGGACATCCGTAGTTACTCTTTGCAAATCTGAGAAATCTAAGCCTTTCCAGCAAAGTCAACCATCCGATGAATTACAAGCGGCCTTAAAAAACATTCAAAAAGTCCTTCCTGAAAAGAAAGGTAGGTTTACATATCATCGAAGGTTGAAGGTTAGATTCGACAAAGACAAGCTGGCTTTTGTCAAACCCCTTGCATTGAGGCATTGGACGAAGACGGCGGCAATCAATGATGCAGATGAGATAGCCGCTGAAATACTATCTTCCGGGAGGGGTAGTTGATGGTAATGGGGTCGGCTGGAAATGCGAAAGAATGGAAAAGAGATTTATTTCCACATGAGTTGATTCCTGAAATATTGGAACTTGTGATAAATGCATGGAAAATCTCCCCAAAACCCAACCCACTCGATCTTGAGGTGTCTATATCAGAAGAACTTATAAAAAAAATTCGCATTGAGAAAAATAGACGGGGAGATTTACCGTTTCATGTATGGGCGGAGGTGAAGACTCTTGATACTCAAGCAGAAAATCAGGGGCGCACAGATATTCTCTTTGCATATTTGGGTACTCCTAAAGAAGAAATCCATTTTGTTTTTGAATGTAAAAGATTGCGTATTCCTTATCCACCTCCCTCAAGATTAGCAACTAATAACAGTGGATATGTCAATGATCAGGGAATGATGTGCTTCATTACCGGCAAATACAGCGGAAGTGTAACAAATGGCGGGATGATTGGCTATGTTATGGATGGGCAGATAAAAGAAGCCATTACCTCTGTAGGAAAACTCATCAAAACCAAAAGGTTTTCCCTGAAGTTAGCTAAAGATACAGGGCTCGAACATTCTTCAATCATGGACGACTCGCAAAACATTAGAGAAACAAGACATGTATTATGCAAAAGAAACTTTACAATTCACCATATATTTCTTGCCGTCTGACTTTTATAGGTAACCATTTTAAAAAACCATAAATAACACTGCGACAGCATCTCTAATCCTCACAGTTCAGGATAAAATCACTGAATATCGCATCCCTATGCTCAGCATTACTCCTCATCGCCTCCGGGTGCCACTGGACAAATAATCCATAATTGCCATCAGTTCTCTCAAGGGCTTCAACTACTCCATCCGGACTGCGGGCAATAGACTCAAGTCCGTCAGCAATATCATCGACCGCCTGATGATGATTTGAATAAACCACTTCGCTGCGTTTTCCTAATATACGAGCCAAACGACTGCCGGGATCGATGGATATATCATGATACGCATTGGTCGATCTATGAATAACCTCACCGCCCACCTCGGAGGGAATGTCCTGTATCATAGTCCCGCCGCTGAGAACATTCACTAATTGCATCCCAACACATATACCAAGAACTGGCTTGCCGCTCTCGAGCCAGCAGGTAATAAGCTGACTCTCAAAGTCAAACCTGGCCGGGCTCATGACCCGCACCGTCTCATGCCGCTTCTCGCCATAGGCCGCAGGCGGTATATCCGCACCGCCAGCCAATACAAGCCCATCTAAACTATTGATATACTCCATTATCGCTGCCCGATCCTTCAAGGCAGGCAGCAGCACGGGACAGCCGCCATTTTCCTCAACAGCCGCGACATAATTATAAGAAACCGCAACCGAATAGACTCTCCCCTCAGACCCGCAGCTCGGAACTGTCGTAATCCCGATCAAAGGTTTTCCGGACTCAGCCAGATTGGTCGAACAGCCTGCAGCGCATATCACTACAAGGCAAAGAATCGCGAAATATAAAATTTCTGATAATCCAGGAGTTGACTCTCTGCGACAAACACCGATCCCAACTTTCTTTTCCTGTATGAACATAGCGCAGTCCTCTATATCAAAACTTAGATAATATGCCAGCCATCGGATTTGGAACCATAATATCGTAAAAACAACCCGCCCGATAGAAAAAAATTGTCATCCCGAGCGGCAGTTTACGCCATGGGTGCCGAGGGACCTATTTAAATATCCCCACCTCAATGTTGATGACTTTTCCCCGCCTAACGCGTTGGGCGGGGTTCCTCTACTTTTCCGTTCGTCGCGTCGAAGTTTCCCTTCGCGTTAACAACTAATATATTCCAAGATCTCTTCCTACCACTACTTTGCCTCTATAAACTTCTGAAATTTCGTTTAACAAAACTTCTTCTTTAGCGCCCCAAAAAAGGATATGATATAGTATTATCAGGCCCGGCTTGGTTTTATTTGCAATTTCGCCTAATTCATAGGTAGAAGTATGATTCTTGGAATGATAGTTTTGCCAGAACTCATCCTTTTCATCAAATCCTTTCTTACAATACACTTCATGTATTAATATATCTGCTCCTTTGCCATACTTTATTATGTTTTCGCATGGACGTGTATCTCCGGATATTACAATCACTTTGTCTGGTGTAGTAAATCTAAAACCAAAAGCATTAGGCCAACTTCCATGTTCTACTGGAAACGCTTCAACCTTAACATTAATATCCTCATATATTAATCCTTCGCTTATTTCATGAGCGTTTACACGCCATCCTTGATTATTAGCCGGTTCTAATCCATATAGACGGTATCTTATATCTTCCTGGTAAGCTTTCAATATATTTCTCGTCATCTCTACTATTCCTTCGGGACCATAAACTTCCAGAGGCTCATCTCTTCCCATAACCCACGGTGTTAAAATTAAATCAGGATAACCTGTTGTGTGGTCTGAATGTAAATGTGTAAGAAAGGCTCTCTTAATCCTTTTTACTTCCAAGCCTTTTATACTGCCTTTATACTTTGGTGATAATGCAGCAGCCTGCCTTATTAAACCAGGGCCAAAATCAATAATATATGGTGTATCGTTCACAACAATTGCAACCGAACAGCCGGAATGGTTTGGATCAGGAGAAGGAGTACCGGTCCCCAGAAATATGACTTTTGTAATTTTTGAATCTGAATAATCTCTTCGTACCTGAGAGTCCCGTCTCGTTGATATATCAATTTTTTCTTCTGATAATCGCTCGATATTCAACTTGGATGTACAACCAGCAACAACCAAAAGCAATGAAACTGAAATCCAAATCTCTTTAATTTTCAATTCCGCTCCTTTCCAAAAAGTTATTGTTTTTTTATCACCATTATCTGCCCCCTGAAACTTAGGTTTTCATAGCCTGTTTGTCGGGAATTGGTTATATTTGGTTACGGGCAATTGAAGGCAAAAAAAACCGCCCCGATAGCCTACATCAGCCACTGTAGAGCCATTCGAAAACCCTACCCCGAGACGGTAGAGATATTATACCAGATGGGGCTGGTTTGTCAAGGCGCAATAAAAAAGGGAGACAGGCAATCTATTTAGGTATATGGCCCTATCTCCCTGTTGCAATACATGCACTCGCTTACCATCACGCTCGCAACACATAAAGTATACACCAAATCCTTCAAAATGCAAAAAAAAAGACAGGAAACGGCTAAATCAGCCCGCCGAAGTTTACGCCCAAGGTGACGGATCAGCGTCTAATTATCTTTCATAAAATCACTCCGCCGCAGGCGGTTCCTCTACTAAATACCAAATACTAATCACTAAATGCTTCTGGACGCTTCGCGTCCAGATAGCATAGAAAGCGGTTATACTATCGTGCTATTGGCAATAAAAATAAAAAAATTTATTCTCTTTGTCTATAAGCACTTATCGATTTTCGCAGGTTAAAAAATTCCCCATTTTCGCATGAGAGACGCAAGTTCGTGCAAAGGGTGGGGGGCTCTATTTAATTTTTAGTTCTTAATTTTGAATTTTTAGTAAAGGAGCCGGCCATTGGCGGCGCTAGTTTTGTATTCTGGGTTCTGTCTTCTGTGTTCTGTATTCTATTTTTAAGGATTTTATGCTACGCAATACGAATCACGACATACGCAATACGAATCATATCCGTTGCGACAACTGCTTTTTTTCGATCTGGACGATAAGCCCGAACCGCCCTGCCCTGATATGTATGCAAAAAGCCAGCAGGGTCGGTAAGTGGCACATCGTTCTACTCGAACAATCCTGCCCCAATTTCTACCCCAGCAGTACCTTCCTCTCGTCGCGTCGAAGTTCCAACGAAGACGGGAAGGAAGGCTCCGAAACCGCCCGGCGGATACCCCTAACCAAAGGAAAATTCGCCCTCGTCGATGCGCAAGACTATTACCAGCTGGTCAAATACAAATGGCATGCCGCACGTGGAGTCAATACCTTTTACGCAGCTGCCAATTGGCGGGGAAAAGGGGTGATAATGCATCGAGTGATAATGGCCCCGCCGGACCACCTGGTGGTTGACCATATCGACCATAACGGCCTCAACAACTGCAGGACCAATCTTAGATTATGTACGACCAGCCAGAACAATCGCAATTGCTCTCCTAAAAAAGGGACAAGTTCGAGGTATAAGGGGGTCGTCTGGAATAAGGAAAAGAAAAAATGGCGCGCGGCGATTACATTCAATAAAAAATCACAGCTCCTGGGAGACTTTGAAAACGAAATCGCCGCCGCAAAAGCCTATGACAAAAAAGCGGCCAAGCTCTTCGGCGAGTTCGCCTGCCTGAATTTTCCTGTCGCGTCGAAGCTTTAGCGAAGACGGGAACTTTCCACCCCCAGCCGGATTCCATAATAATCAATATCGAAGATCCAGCAAAGCTGGAGTGAAATTCGCCTCGGGCGAACCAAAGGAGGAATCAATTAAAAGTCCCGGGGGGTGGGCCGTGCCCACGCGGAAGCTTTTTCTTTACCCACGCGGAAGCTTTGTCTTTGCCCACGCGGAAGCTGTGTTGCTATGGGTGGCACGGTCAAGCTGTGCTTGGCCGTGAATGGATTCTGTAGGGGCGACCCTTGTGGTCGCCCAAATCGAAATAAAAATATGGATGGCAGGAAAACCTTAAAAAGCATGGAGCGCAATTTATGCCTTAGCTTGCACCTCAGGTGGTAGCTTGTGCCCCTTAGCTCGTGCCTTAGCTTGCCCCTCAGGTGGCCGGTTCCACAAATAATCAATATCGAAGATCCGCCAAAGGAGGAATCAATTTTTTTGCCTTTTCGGCAAAAACACAGGCCAAATATGAAAAATTACTCAAAACACTTGACAAAATGGGCAGTTGTGGGTAGCTTGCACCCTAGGTGCTTGCACCTAAGTTTACACCTTAGCTTGCCCCTTAGTTTACGCCTTAGGTGGGGGTGGTGGATTTTGTGGGTGTTTTAATTGATTATCGATTACTGATTATTGGGCAGGGATTTACACGGATTATTAGCCACAGAGGACGCAGAGAGCACAGAGAAAAGAAAAGGGATATCAGAATGCGAATATATATCATTATTTTAATTATTGGGGCTATTATCGTCACTGGTTGCAGTTCTAAGAAAGGGGAAACAATGACAGAACAGGAAGTTATCGAACTTGTTGAATTCTACCAGCAAGGTGCTGGGGCGGATGATATTGCCGGCCCAAAACTTAAGAGTGGAGGAGAGCAATCAAAGCAACTTCTAATAAAATTATTAGATGATCCAACAACTCCCGATGAGATTGCTGGAACCTCTGCACAAATACTTCACGTTTACTTCCCTTCTGATGAAAGCTACGATGCAATGGATCGTCTTGCTGATAGAATTGAAAATCCCGAAGAAAGGGAAAAATACAAAAAAATGATGCAAATGATGCGGACTATGCCTCGGGAGAGATAATTTGATTATTCCTCGGCTTATAATGGGGCAGTATTGATGTGAGGCAATGAAAGATATGGGAACTGAGACGGAATTATTAAAATTGGCTGAGGAAAAGTTTGGTAAGCTTAACGAAGCTGAGGTTAAGTTTTTTACGGCAACTGCAAAAAGCGAGGAGGCGGATTACGAAAGTAGTAATGGGGAAGAAAACAATCCTGAAAATGCAGACAAGTGGGAAAATGATCGAGTATTGCATGCAGAAAAAATAAAATGGCTCTGTACCGATTCCGAAGCTGTAAAGTTTGTAACCCATAAAGGTATCCAAATTATAGGGGCTCGCATTGAAGGAAAACTTAATCTTCAGTTTGCCGTGATGTACTTTCCTCTGGCTTTTTTTGTGTGCGCTTTTGAGAAAGAAATTAATCTACAATACGCACAAATTCAGGCATTGCATCTTGGCGGCACCCACACCGGTCCTATCGCAGCAGATGGCTTAGAAGTAAAGGGCTTTGTTTATCTGCGAGATGGTTTTAAGGCCGAAGGTGAGGTTCGATTGCTGGGTGCGACAATTGGGGGAAACCTTGAATGTGATAACAGTAAGTTTATAAATCCTGAGGAGGATAGGCGTACTCTATTTGCGGATGGTTTAAATGTAAAGGGTTCTGTTTGTTTGCGAAATGGTTTTAAGGCCGAAGGTGAGGTTCGATTGCCGGGTGCAAACATTGGTGAAAACCTTGATTGCATAAAAGGTGAGTTTATCAATCCTGGTAAGAACGCTCTTTTTGCGGATGGTATAAACGTTAAGGGTAATGTTATTCTGAGAGATGATTTTAAGGCACAAGGCGCAGTTCGATTGCTGGGCGCGACAATTGGTGGAAACCTTGATTGCAGCAGAAATCCCAGTATAAAAACTAAGGCCGGTGAGTTTATAAATACTGTGGGAAGAGCCATTAATGCTGATGGGATAAATGTTAAGCGTTCTGTTTTTCTTAGAAACGGCTTTAAGGCGGAAGGTAAAATAAGTTTAGAGACAGCTGTTATTAATGGTAGCTTTGTTTACACAGGTGTTGAATCTCCTGAAAAAGCTATACTTAGCTTGCGATCAACAAAGATAGGTGTGTTATGGGATGAAAAAAAAAGCTGGCCAAAGAAAGGAAACCTCAATCTTCATGGATTAGTTTATGATAGTTTAGATGAAGAGGCGCCAAAAGATGCTAAGAGCCGAATCAAATGGCTAAGGCTCAATGAAGGAAAAGAATTCAGCCCGCAGCCATATGAGCAATTGGCAGAAGTACTGAAAAGGAGTGGCCATGAAAAAGATGCAAAAGAGGTGTATATAGCGAAAAATGAAGATCGTATAAAACATGGTCCAAAGTTGGGTATATTTAAGGAGGTATTGTATCGGTTATTCGGGCTAACAATGGGATATGGATATAAGCCTTTAAATATGTTGTGGGCCATGTTTTTGTTTTTATTGATTGGCTGGTTTGTTTTTGGTTTCGGGGCGAAGTATGGATTAATAACTCCGGCGCAGGGGTGGGCGTATAAGACCGATGCGACAGGGGTAAATGTTCTAAAGGGTGAATATCCGGCGTTTAACTTTTGGGTTTATTCTATTGACACTTTCATACCTCTGGTTGACCTGCAGCAGAGTAAGTACTGGCTGCCTAACGCGAAAATGGGGAATACTTATGAAAGCATCATTAAGCTTAAGTTTATCAATCCAACGTGGATGCAGATTAAATCCGGCGGTGCGATAAGGGTGTATTTGTGGTTTCATATTGCCTTTGGATGGATATTAACCACATTGTTTGTGGTCGGACTTACGGGGTTGGTACGCAAATAGAAGATAATGCGAGTGGTGATGAAACTTCGTGATTTTTTAGAGATAAAGTTTAGAAAAGTTAATTTACAGGAGTAACGGATATGAGTAAGCGTGAGATATGTCGTCTTGTTATTCAGTTGATGGGTGTTTATCTTTTTGTCAGTCATCTCGGTGCTTTTCTGAGTTCTGCGGGAACTATGGGTGTGATGATGGCACAATTTGGCGAAGACAATGCATGGTGGGGAGTTGCCGGCAGTATTATAATGATGGCTGGCGGGTTGATGTCTCCGGTTTTCGGGGTTTTGCTCGTTGTTTATAGCGGCAAGATCACATCGCTGGTGATGCGAGGAGATGATGTTTGTTCGGCCGAAAACCTAACGCCGGTTACAAGGAGTGATATTATGGGGATAGTGGTAGCGTGTATCGGCCTTTATGTTGCGGTCAGTGCGTTGGGTAAGGTAATATATTATTTAAGTACGAATATAATGCTCCATATGACCAGTGAGAGGAGTAAGATTTTTCAACTGTCAATGCTTATTGGGGAGGTTGTGAAGCTTTGTGTTGGTTTGTGGCTTTTTGCGGGATACCGGGCTTTTGTGAGATTTTGGGATAGAAGAATTAATTGATACCTAGGGCATAAATTCTTAGTTTTAAGTCTTTAGTTTTTAGTAAAGGAGCCGCCTCCGGCGGCGCTAGCTTTTTATAAATCTGCGTAATCCGCGTCTAAACAATTAGTGTCCATTAGCGTTAATTCGTGGTTCAAAATCTGTGTAAAAATATGAAAAAACTGTTAAAAATTGTTCAAAAACTTTCAAAAACCGTCAAAAACTGTGTGAATGGTTACGATATTATTAAAAAAACGACCAGAAAAGCGGATAATTGAAATTTTTGTTGACCAAACGGCCAAAATACCCGAAAATCACCAGAAAAGAAGTGACTTGAGAAGAATCCTGCTTTCAAATCCTTCCCAAAACAAGGCTAAAAGCGTGTAAAACCTGATTGTGTCAAAAGATAGCAGAATAGCGTGGGACAATGTCTCCGGTTTTTCGTAGTCTAACGGTATGATAAAACAAAACGGCAAAGTTTACCCTTGAAGGCTAAGAAATTCTCGCGAGTAAAGCTGTAAGTTTTGTTGCAGCATTGGTTACCCGCGAACTATCGGGTATTTAAAATTGGTTTATTGGAGGAAATTATTGTGGCTCAAAAAAGATTAAGCACTGCCCTGCGAGCAGGGACCAAATTCGTTGTTACCGCCGAACTGACCAGCGGGCCGAATTTTAACTTCGCACCGATCAAAAAGTTTCTCACCGGCTATAAGAAGACCGGCCCGTCCGTTATCCCAGCCGAGTTTGACTTTGCCGCCTTTACCAGCACGGACAATTCCGGCGGTACACCGAATATGGATACGCTGGACATACTCAGTCGTGCAAAACAGCAGGATCTGGTCGGCGATCTGGATTTTGTCCCGCATATAAGCTCCAAGGACAGAAACAAAGACGCTCTGGCGAGTATCCTTTCCGCTTTTAGAGGCTCCGATATCGAATCTATGCTCGTAATTACCGGCGATAAACCGCTGGCTGGAAAAAGCGTCTTTGGTCTTGAAACAGTTACTTTCCTGCAGATGATACAGCGGTGGAACTGGCAGAATTACCAGAAGGCCAAACCGGAAAATCTCGATGCAACACATCAGTTTTTTCCCGCCGCGGCCGTTTCGCCATTCAAATATACCGAATCTTCCCAGATGCAACAGTACTATAAAATGGAGAAAAAAATCGCCGCTGGGGCAGAGTTTCTCGTAACCCAAGTAGGGTGGGACTGGAAAAAGTCTTTGGAACTTTTCAGGTACTTAAAGGAAAACAATATTGATATTCCGATAATCGGTAATGTCTTTCTGTTGAGTACGACAAATCCTGCACCAAAGTTGATGAATTCCCTCAAACTGCCGGGCTGCTTCGTAAGCGATGAATTTCTTGCAAAACTGCACAGCGAAAGTCTTGACGAGCATATCGAACGGGCGGCCCAGCAGGTGGCAATGTATAAGTCTATGGGAGCGGCTGGTGTCGATATCGGCTCGGTCCATGACTACGATATTTTTGTCCGCGTTCTGCAGCGGGCGTCCGAAATAGGCGACGATTGGGAGCAGTATAAAGATAACCTCAGCTGGCCGAAGGAAAATGGATTTTACCTGTACGACGACAGGGGCGTTCGTGTGAGACTGTCTAAACCCAAGAAGACACTCGCTTATAAAAACTTCTGTTTTGTGCATTTCCTCGTCCTCGATGCGAAGTATCCCGGCTTCCATATACTCAAAAAAATTATGGGGCTGCTCGGGGCCGGAAAGGGGCACGGGTGCGTTTATCGTCTCTTCGAAGCGGTCGAGAGAGCTTTTAAGTATCTCCTGTTCGATTGCGAAAACTGCGGCGACTGCTACCTGTACGAAAATTTCGGTATGTGTACGTTCGGCGGGTGCGAAAAGGGACTCGATAATATCCCCTGCGGTGATTCGACCGTGGATGGCATGTGCGGAAACAATCTCGACAGGGTCTGTGTAGGAGAGCTGATCTATAACCGGGCCTCGGCAGAGGGGCAGGCGGGTATTGAAAAACTTCGCAATACTATAATACCGCCGAGGATACAGTCTCTTGATAATACCGCCTCCATTCTGAATTATTTATTCGGCGCCGATCATACGGCAACATCGCCATTGGCGGTAATCGGTGAGTCCATCAATTCGTTTGTCCCGGCGGTCGGTTCGATCATGAAACAATTACATGACCTCGGCGAAAGCAGCGGCAGGGGGTTTTGCCCGCAATTAGATTATATCAAATCGCTGATAAAATCTCAGGACGATGCAGGTGCGGCCTATATCGCGGTAAACTGCGATGCGTTTACAGAAGAGAGCCGACAGCTTGCAGTCGATATAATGTCCCAAACCGCCGGCCTTGTCAGTAAGCATAGTAAGGCGGCGGCGATATGTATCGACAGTAGTGATGTGGAGATTATTACCGCGGCACTTAAGAACTATTCCGGCAACCGGCCGCTGGTCGGAACCGTCAAGCCGGAGACGATAGATGATGTCCTGAAACTGAAAAAGGATTTTGATTTCAACATAATCGCAGGGCTGAAACAGGGCAATATAAAAGAACAGGTCTCCGCTGCCAGGAAAATTTTCAAAAAGGCTATCGCAGCGGGCCTGAACGCTGAGCAGATCTATTTTGAAATCGCAACGGTTCCACTCTCTGAAGATTCTTCCTCTGTGACAAAAGAGGGTGGAAAAACATATATTGCTTTTGAAACGATTAAAAAGATCAAAGCGAGCTGCACGATGAAAGGTGTTCATTGCGTAATCCGTCCGAGCCGCAGCGGCTCCGGCCTGCCGCGAAGCGTTGGAGTATGCAGGGCATATATCGGCAAGGCGATCGAATACGGGCTGGATACGGCTTTTGTTGATGCGGGCAAACAGTTCGGAATTCTCCCCGCTGACGAAGGACTACTTGAACTTGCGGATGCTTATGCTAAAATGGACAGATCAGCCGCTAAAAAACGAAAAGTGGTATCGCTAACTGAAAAACTTGGCCCGGCGAAAAAACCAAAGTAATATACCATTAACTCAAACTGACCGTCGGTCAGTTTGAAAACTTAAAAATCAAAAATTAAAATGCAAAACTAAGGATTCGACCTGTCGGTCGAGACTATTTTAACAAAAAAACCAAATGGAAACAAATTAACATAACCAGATGCAGTAAAGCGAGTTACGCTCAAAATAGCTGATTTTTCGGTCAGTTTGTGCATTAAGAAAATATATGTTATTGGAACTATGAGTATGGCTGTTAAAAATCAGGAAGCTCTGGATTTTGCAAAGCTGGACGATCTTTTGCAGACTTTTCCCGATGCCGGAGAGGATAAACTGATCCCCATTTTGCAGGGGATACAAAACGCCTACGGCTATCTGCCGGAATCTATCCTGACAGAACTTGACCGGCGGACGGGGATACCCGTGAGCAAATTGTACGGTGTGGCGACGTTTTATGAGCAGTTTTATCTTGTCCCGCACGGCAAGCACACCGTCAAATGCTGCCGAGGAACGGCTTGCCATGTTAAAGGAGCGGCTGGTATCGCGGAGGCGATAGAAAAATCTCTCGGTGTTGGCGACGGCCAGACGACCGAGGATATGCGATTTACATTCGAGACGGTGGCGTGCCTGGGAACATGTTTTCTCGCGCCGGTGATGATGGTCGATAATGACTATTACGGTCATCTGGATGCCAACAGCATAAGTGAAATTCTGGACAAATATAATTAACTCAAACTGACCGATGGTCAGTTTGAGAGTGTAAAGTGCAAAGTGTAAAGTGCAAAACTATTGAGGCCGACTTCGTCGGCGGAATTAAATAAAAGAATACAGGATACAGAAAGTGTAAAGTGTAAAGCTAAAAGTGCAAAACTAAGGAGCCGCCACCTAAGGTGTAAACTTGCGGCGGGGATATTTATAAAAAAATAACCGCGTGTGCAAAACTACCTAAGGTACAAGCTGCCTCCGCAGAACTACCTTAGGCATAAATTGCACACCCTACCGACTGGATCCCCGCCTCCGCGGGGATAACAGTGTGCGTATAATATTTGGTTAAAGAGGCAAAAGGCAGAAAAAAATGAACATCCAATATCTCCCTAAGGGATACCTGGCGGCACAACAAGGAACATCCAACATCGAAGGAAGGAGCCGCCACCTAAGGTGTAAACTTGCGGCGGGGATGACAAGGAGTGCAAAGTTTAAAGCTAAAAGTGCAAAGCTGTTGAGGCCCACGCACCAAAAGGCCACAAGGTGGCTGGCGGACAGAAAAGGCAAACCCTGCCTTTTGGTGCGGGGCGGAAATTATAAAAAAAGATTAGCCACCCGCCAGAGGCGGATTTCGCTACGCTCAACACGGGCACAGAGGACACAGAGAAATAAAAGCCACCTAAGGCACAAGTTATTGATTATTTTTTGATTAATGAAGAAAAAATGAAGGAAAAACAGATAAAAGATCTCAAGAGCCTGGAAAAGCTGGCGGAGGCTCTGCAAAAAGATATGCGAAAACACACCGCACGGGTACTTGTCTGCATGACCGGCTGTCGTGCGCTGGGTGCCCGCGCGATAGTAGAGCAATTCAGGGAAAAACTTGCCGAAGCAAAACTTGAAAAAGAAATCGCCGTTGTAGAGGCCGGTTGTATCGGTCTTTGCGCAGGTGCTCCGGTCGTTCTCATCGAACCGTGGGAATATCTGTACGGTTCAGTGAAGCCGGAAGATATTGACGAGATAATTGAAGTAACAATCCGCCAGGGCAAACCCATAGAGCGGCTTGTTATTTCCAAAGACGATGCCGCCAAACCGACTATACGAGATAACGCTTTTTATGAAAAACAGCAACGGCTGGTACTTGGCAATTGCGGACGAATAGACCCTCAACGCATCGAAGATGCTATTGCCTGTGGCGGATATATCGCAGCGGTAAAAGCAATCGCCGAAAAAACTCCCCAGCAGATAATCGAGGAAGTTACCGCATCGGGCCTGCGAGGCAGAGGCGGGGCCGGTTTCAGTACGGGTATGAAATGGGGATTCTGCAAAAGTGAAGCAGGTGATGAAAAGTATCTCATCTGCAACGCCGACGAAGGTGACCCCGGCGCGTTTATGGACAGGGCACTTCTTGAGGGCGATCCGCACAAAGTTATCGAAGGTATGCTCATCGCCGCCTATGCCATCGGCGCAAAGCTCGGTTTTATCTATGTCCGTGCAGAGTATCCGATAGCGGTTGAGCATATCAATATCGCAATCGAAGAGGCAAGAGCCTATGGACTGCTCGGCGAAAACATAGCCGGGGGCGGATTAGATTTCGATATTGAAGTGCGAATAGGCGCGGGCGCATTTGTCTGCGGAGAAGAGACCGCTCTTATCGCATCGCTCGAAGGCAATAGAGGAATGCCTCGCCCGAGGCCTCCGTTCCCGGCTGTCAGCGGATACAAAGGCAAGCCGACCAATATAAATAATGTTGAAACATTCGCCAATATACCGCTAATTATGCAGAAGGGCAGCAAGTGGTACAGCGCAATAGGAACAGAAAAGAGCAAGGGCACCAAGATATTCGCGCTGGCAGGGAAAGTCAACAATACCGGCCTGGTGGAAGTGCCGATAGGCAGGCCGCTGCGAGAGATAATTTTCGATATCGGCGGCGGCATCGAAAATGACAAAAAATTCAAAGCGGCACAAATGGGCGGCCCGTCAGGCGGATGTATTCCGGAGGAGTTCCTCGATATAGAAATTGATTACGACAGCCTCCAGGAAATCGGAGCGATTATGGGCTCCGGCGGGCTGATAGTTATGGATGAGAGTACCTGTATGGTCGATATCGCAAGGTACTTCCTCGAATTCGTACAATCCGAATCCTGCGGCAAGTGCACGCCCTGCAGAGTCGGCACAAAAAAGATGCTTGATATTCTCCAGTCAATTTGCGGCGGCAATGGAAAACCTGAAGATATTGAAACGCTCGATAAGCTCGGCAATGATATAAAAAGTACCTCCCTCTGCGGACTTGGCCAGACAGCTCCCAATCCTGTGTTGAGTACGATCAGGCATTTCAGGGCCGAATACCTTGAACATATTAATGAAAAGAAATGCACCGCGGGTGTGTGTAAGGCTCTGCTTGGCTATGAGATAATCGATACATGTACCGGATGCGGGGCGTGCGTTAAGGTTTGCCCCGTCGATGCGATCACCGGAGAGAAAAAAGAAATACATATAATCGATAAGACCAAGTGCATCAAGTGCGGACAGTGTTTTGATAAGTGCAAATTCGATAGTATTAGACGGTAAGAAAGCTAAAAGTTTAAAGCTAAAAGTGCAAAACTGTGGAGGCCCCGCCCATCGCGATGGGCGGGGCGGAATTTATAAAAGAAGATTAGCCACAGAGGGCACAGAGTACACAGAGAAAAAACTTTTGACAGGAAGAAAAAGAACAAGGAATGTCGAAGGAAGGAACCGCTTTGCGGCGGGACTATTTATAAAAAAAATTATTATCGGTAAAACTATGTCGAAGATGACTATTACAATAAACGGGAATAAACTGGCGGGTATTGCCGGGCAGACGATTCTTGAGGCGGCACTGGAGAACGGAATAGATATTCCGAACCTTTGTCACGACCCGAGATTGGCGCCAACCGGTGCGTGCAGGCTTTGCCTTGTCGATGTCAAAGGCGGGCGCGGGCCGGCAGCGGCCTGCAGTTTCCAGATAGCCGATGGTATGGTGGTCCGGACCGATACCGAAGAAATCAGGGCGCTGCGGAAGACCGTTCTGGAACTTTTGTTTTACGAACATCGAGGTGCCTGTACGACTTGCGATGAAAACGGCGACTGCAAACTTCAGCAGTATGCCTACGAATATCAACTCAGCGATGAGTGTTTTAATTTGTCGTCGGCTGTGGAACAAAAAGATAATTACACAACCGGTAACGAAGCGATCGTCTATAATCCGGACAAGTGTATCCGCTGCGGCAGATGTATCAGGATATGCCAGGAAGTTCAGATGGATGATGCAATTACCTTTAAGGAAAGAGCCGCTGGCGTCGAGGTTTCCACCGCGTTTGACATGCCGCTGAATGACTCGACGTGTGAGCTTTGCGGCCAGTGCATATCGACCTGCCCGACAGGCGCACTGTATGAACGAAGCGCAATCGGCGCCGGCCAGTGCAAAGACCTTGAAAGAACTACAACGACTTGTCCGTACTGCGGAGTCGGCTGTCAGATAGACCTCAACATAAATCCATCCTCCGGCAAAATCGTCCGCGTAACCAGTAAGACAATGTGCGTACCGAACAATGGCAACCTGTGCGTTAAGGGCAGGTTCGCGGTCGATTTCGTTTCGAGCGATAAACGGCTCACCGTCCCGCTGATAAAACGAGACGGCCAGTTTCAGGAGGCCGGCTGGGATGAAGCGATCGAACTGATCGCCGCAAAGTTGAACGAAATAAAAACCAAACACGGCCCCGACAGTATCGCCGGCCTGTCATCGGCCAAATGCACCAATGAAGATAATTATGTATTCCAGAAATTTATTCGCGCCGCGATAGGCACTAATAACGTTGACCATTGCGCACGGCTTTGCCACGCCTCGACGGTCGCGGGACTGGCGAAGGCTTTCGGCAGCGGTGCGATGACAAATTCAATCGACGAACTGCAAAATGCTGAATGTATCTTTGTGATCGGCTCAAATACAACTGAGGCCCATCCGGTACTGGCTCTGGAAGTTAAAAAGGCTGTTCGCCAAAACGGTGCCAAGCTGATAGTAGCCGATCCCCGCTCAATTGACCTTGTCGGTTTTTCCAGCCTGCATATGCCCCAGCGGCCCGGCAGCGATGTCGCACTGATTAACGCTATGATGCATGTAATAATCAAAGAGGGCCTGGCCGACGATGAATTTATCGCCAATCGTACAGAAAATTTTCAGGCCGTCGCCGAAATCGTCAAAGACTTTACCCCGGAAAAAGCCGCCGAAATTACAACCGTACCCGCTGAGGATATCATCAAGGCGGCGAGAATATACGCAAACGCATCCACCAGCAGCATAATTTACAGTATGGGGATCACCCAGCACACAACCGGTACGGATAATGTGCTTACCCTTGCCAACCTTGCGATGCTCACCGGCAATGTCGGCGCAGAATCGACCGGAGTAAATCCGCTGCGAGGCCAGAATAATGTTCAGGGCGCGTGCGATCTTGGCGCACTGCCGAATGTTTATCCCGGCTATCAACAGGTGGAAGATGATGCGGTCCGGCAAAAGTTCGAGAAGGCATGGAACGCAAAACTCAGCGGACAAAAAGGACTGACGGTCGTAGAGATGCTCCACGCCGTTGAAACCGATGCTATCCGCGCGATTTATGTAATGGGCGAAAACCCGGCAATGTCGGACCCGAACTTGAACCGGACAAGGGCGGCTCTGGAAAAGGTAGAGTTCCTCGTCTGCCAGGATATATTCCTTTCAGAAACAGCGGAATACGCCGATGTCGTTCTGCCGGCCACCTGCTTCGCCGAAACGGATGGAACATTTACAAATACCGAAAGACGCGTCCAGCGGGTAAGAAAAGCAGTCGCCGGGCCAGGTGAGTCCAGAGACGACTGGAAAATCATCTGTGATGTATCGACAAAGCTCGGCTATAAAATGAACTATGCCAATGCCTCGGAAATAATGGATGAGATCGCACGGGTTAGTCCGATTTACGGCGGGATAACTTTCGAACGAATCGACAAGGTCGGGCTGCAGTGGCCGTGCCCCGATAAGAACCATCCCGGAACAAGGTACCTCCACAAAGGTAAATTCTCAAGAGGCAAGGGTAAATTCCACGCGGTTGAGTTCAAGGCACCCGCTGAAAAACCAGACAGCAAGTTTCCATTCATACTTTCGACCGGAAGGCAGTTGTATCAGTTCCATACCGCTACAATGACAAGGAAGTCGCCGGTAGTTAACCAGGTATCGCCGGCAGGTTATGTCGAGATACGGTGCAGCGATGCTGAAAAACTGCAAATTGCCGACGGCGAAATGGTTGAAGTATCCACCAGGCGGGGGAAAGTAAACACGCTTGCAAAAGTTACCGACGGTATCGAGGCAGGATGGATATTTATGCCGTTCCATTTCTGCGAAGGACCAGCCAATATGCTCACGATAGACGAACTCGACCCGATAGCAAAAATACCGGAATACAAGGTCTGCGCGGCGGCTGTGCGAAAAATTTCTTCCTGAAAAACCCTGATCTACGCCTTTTCTCCCTGTATTTTTTTAGAGCAGCGGCCGCTTCTTATACAGTCGGCTTTGAAGTGAACTCACCCATGCCGTCCAGTCGGAATTACCACTGTCGGCATCTATCTCGGAGGGCACCTGGTTCATCTTTGCGTCCAGGTCGTCGATAAAGTTGACCATAAACGCCTCCGCGGTTGCCGGCAGTTTCGGCGAGCCGAATTCGTACTGACCGTGATGGCTGACGATGATATGACACAGGCTGTCCAGAATATCAGGATCGATCGGGTGACCTTTTTGGGAAAGTGCCCTTGCCTTTTCGCTTACCATTTCGGCCCCGCCGACAACATGGCCTATCAACTGCCCACGGTTTGTATATACAATCGCCGCTTCGTAGCCAAGTTCGGCGGTCTTTCCCATATCATGAAGGAATATCGCCGCCAGCACCAGCTGGGCCTGTATCTTCGGATAGTTGGGAAGTGTCGCAACCGCCGTCTTCATCATACCGTGCGTATGTTCCAGCAACCCGCCAAGATATGCATGGTGCAGTTTCATTGCCGCCGGTGCCGTGCAAAAATTCTTCATAAGCTTTTCATCGCCTAAAAATTCCGCCACCAGTGCCTTTAGCTGTTCATTCTGCACACCTGCCGAAAGAATCTCCTTTATTTCGCCAAACATGGCATCTATATCTTTTTCGGTCCGCGGCAGATAATCTTCAAGCGATATATTATCAGCATCGACCACGACAAGGTCGTTAACGATTAGCTGTAAAGCGTTCTGGTAAAGCTCACTTTTGCCCCGTATCTGTACGAATCCCTCGCTCGGGATGCCCTGATAAATCGCCTCGGTCGCCTGCCACATCCGCCCGTTGAGTTTACCGGTCTTATCCGAAAGGAACATCGCTATATACAAATCTCCCTTGGTGGTATTTCGCAACACCGGCTGGGTAACGAGGTATGTTTCATTAAGCTGTCTGCCGGGCTGAATATCTTTTACGAATAAATGTGCCATTTTTGGTTCCTGTTCCGAATTCTTTTTTATAGATTTTCACGAACATATCTAACGGCGTTATCGAAAATCGTCATTCCATCGGGATCGCCGTTTTGCAGCCTTGTCCAGCGAGGATGCTGCGTGCGATGGACAAACCGTTCGGGATGGGGCATAAGACCAAGCACTCGTCCCGTCGAATCTGTCAAACCGGCGATAGAATCCATCGCCCCGTTCGGATTAATGGGGAACGGCCCCTGGTTTCCGTCGGCATCGACATACCGAAACGCGACATAACCCTCAGATTTTAACTGTTCAAGGGTCTGGGCATCTTTTGTAACGACCTTTCCCTCACCGTGTGCTACCGGCAGATAAATTTGCCGGTCTGCGTTAATAAATACGCACCGCTGGCTGGAGGGCTGAAGATAAACCCACCTGTCCTCAAACTTACCGCTGTCGTTATCAGTAATGCTCACCGGCTGGTTTTTCGTCGAAATTTCACGCTTGCCAAACCCAGGCAGGATACCCGTCTTGACGAGCACCTGAAAACCGTTACAAATGCCAAGCACCAATTTGCCGTCATCTATGAATTGCCTTATCGCACCTGCCAGATGATGGACAATCTGGTTTGCCAGAATCTTGCCCGCCGCAACATCGTCACCGTAACTGAAGCCGCCGGGCAATACGAGTATCTGATAATCTTCAAGAATACCCACATCTTCCATTAGCCGATTGATGTGTATTCGCTCCGCCCGGGCACCTGCGTTTTGCAACGCAAACTCGGTCTCCACATCACAGTTTATCCCCGCCGCCCGTAATACTATCGCCTTTACCTGTTCCATTTATACTTTCTGTTAATTATTTGAATTGCCACCGATATATTCGGGGACGAGTTTTTTTATCTGCCCGACAATCCGGTCATAATCACCACTTTCGGCAATAGTAACAAGTTCTTCTATTTCAGCAAGAAGTGTATCTCTATCTTTCATAATATTTAGCCATATTCCTATTTTCGGATGTCTCGTCGGCTGCATATCCTCCCCTTCGATAGATAGTTCTTCGAAGAGTTTTTCTCCGGGCCGACTGCCTGTAAAGGATATTTCGATATCTTCGCCGGGCCGAAACCCGCTAAGGGTTATCAGTTCCATGGCAAGGTCAACAATCTTGACCGGTTCACCCATATCAAGTACGAATATCTCTCCACCTTTGCCCATCGTCGCGGATTGCAGAACC